>Ga0163144_10005268_pt1 | contig 28775 bp, 20 predicted proteins | sample OliLak19BULKMAT1_FD_123175 | JGI IMG/M metagenome (GOLD analysis project Ga0163144, IMG submission 123175) | Freshwater microbial mat bacterial communities from Lake Vanda, McMurdo Dry Valleys, Antarctica - Oligotrophic Lake LV.19.BULKMAT1 | ecosystem: Environmental > Aquatic > Freshwater >...
CCCTTTAAAAGATGAATTTCATAATAACTCAATAAGGTATTAAAAAGTTCTCTTCTGTGAAGTGGATTTACTATTTCAGGGTTCTCCTCTTCTTGCACTAAAAGTAAGAAATTATACAAAGCATTGCTGTGTTCGGCTCCTAAAATGTTGGCCAACTGCGCAATATTTGGACTTTCAAATTTACCTTCTATCAAATTAAACGTGTTGTCCTTCTCCCAATATTCCAGATTTGGGAACCAACCTGAAAACTTTAGATAGCTGCATAAAAAAAATAAAGGGGTTGAACCCAAATTTTGGTTCTGAATTTCAAGCTGATGAATGGCTTTCTTAATAAAATTGAAAATCATTTCGTCCTTCAAATGTTCCTCATTGGTTTTAACAATAATTTCCAACATAAACTGGAGCACAGCATTTTTTACCATGTCAGTATGAATGTGTAACATAGGTGTTTTGATTCTTAATTCCTTAATGCGCTGTATACTTGCCTGCGGCTTTTGATAAATTACCATATCAACAATATTACCGGGTGCTATGTGCGATGGCCTGATAGCACTCGATTTGCGGTTTAACCCTTGAACCATAAAGGATCCTAAGCCATGCTCGGCGGTAAACATTTTGCAAATAACCGACGATTCACCATAGCGGGTATTTTTAATACAGATCGCTTCCGTTTTGGTTATCATTTGTTTTCTCTTGCTAAAAGTCGATAACCATTATAAGTGTGATCAATTTTGTAACCTGTATAGATACTGTCAGGTTCTTCATCCTCGAGATATTGAATAATAAATGTATTGGTTCGCTTTACAACAGAATCTTCTGATTGAATATTCCAAGATTCCTTTTTCAGAATTCCATTAAACTTAAGATAGGTGTTCATTCTACTATTGGTTGCCAAGCTTATATTCTTTCCAGAAAAATACGTGGTAAAATGCTGTCCTTGAACGTAATCTTCTTCACAAAGTCTATCGTACCAAAGCATCTGACTTAACCAATTCATGTGAGATATCACAATATAAAAAATGGTTAGTAAGAGGATTGGAACATACCATTTAAACTTGTTCGCAAGACAACTAATTAAAAATAGAACCGGAATGAGAAGGTAAATCCAAGTGCGTTCAACTGGAATAATTCTATGTAAAAGTACAAAAATTGGAGCCACTAATAAACAGACCAAAGAGAGAACTACACCGGGATTATTTCTGAATTTAGCCACACCAACAATTCCACATAAATATAAGAGAACACAAATTCCGAAGGTAATAAGAAGTCCTGTGCTTCTAATCAAATCACGGAGTGCACCAAAGCTGCTTCCAATAAAAAAACGCAGTGAAGCATATGCATGCGGTATTAAACCATCAAAAACATCAGGAAACGAAATAGGTTGGATGTACTTGTTTCCAAAAACCGATTGAAACCCGCTGACAACAAAAATTGGAGAATAGAGCAATAAAACTAAACACACTGTGAGCAGTCCATATTTTATTGTTTTCTGAATTGACTTAATATTTTTAGTTGAAATAAAATATATGAAAACAAAACCAAATAGACTTACAAATGGATAGAGATAAACCGGTATGGTATAAAATCCCAATACGCTTGAAATTACTAAGAAATTCCATGCTCGTTCATTGCGGTTATCTTTCAATATCTTAAGTACAGAAAAGAAACCTATGACAAAAAAGAGTACGATCAAGGAATAGCCTCTAGCAACAAATCCATAGTAAACCATCGGAAATGAAATGGCGAGCAATATAACGCCAAGCCATGAAGCAAAAGGTTTGAAATATCTCCTTAAGCAAAAGAAAAAAGTAACTACCGCAAGTAAATTTGGCAACATAGCCGCAAGACGCAAATTGGTGAGAATGTTAAATGGTAAAAATTTAAACGCTTGGGTAATATGGGAGAATAGAATGTGATTATTGGAAGTAGGATAAAATACAAAGGCAATCAACGGGTTTTTAGAAGTAAAGGCGAGGCAGGTCCAAGCCTCATCATATACCACGTCGGTTTGAGAACTTAATACCAGTCTTTGAGTGATAATGACAGCCAAAAAGATTGGGAGTAGAATTTTCTCAATACGGTTTAAACTCTTAAATTGTCGCCATAACCATTTCGGATAGTCAATAATTAAATGAAAACCTTCCCATATTTTATGATTTAGATTGGGATTTCTTCTTATTAGTATTAGGGAAAGGATGTGAGTAAAAAATAAAAAAATAAAAGCCCATCTCAGTCTTAGAACAAGTGCTTGATTAAAAAGGGTAGAAAAACTTTCTCGTTTGTGTTCCAAGGAGAGTATTTGAACAGATTGGTCAAATAGTTCATTATAGGGAATGAATGTTAATATGCAAAAAAGTAGGAGCCAGGCGAGTAAAAATAGAATATTTATAAGTAAAAATAGCCTTCGCATTAGTGAACAAAAAGCATTTTGCTTACCAGACTTTCCTCGTCATTTTTGTTTGAGCTAAAAATAAGATAAATACCAGTTTGCGGTCTATTTCCATTGAACATGCGACCGTTCCAAGTTGCAATTCCACCATTTGATAGGGTTTCATAGACAATTCTACCTGAAACATCTGTTATCTTAACCGTGGCGTAATCGGGCAAACCGCTTATGGTAATATTGCCTTCATAATTTTGTCTTACTGGATTTGGGTAAATCTTAACATTGCTATGTTTATCTCCTGCTTCTGTTGCATCTCCGCCATACGAAACTATGCCATTTTCGGTTCCAAAAAAAACTTCTCCAGTAACCCCATTCACACCAACAGATTTAATCACGTTGCTTGGTAATGGTGAATTATCAATCGTAAAGTGTTGTAATACACTGGTTCCATCTTTTTCAACCAGAAACGCACCATTATTGGTAGCAACCCATTTTCTGTTGGCACCATCAATTGTCATATCATTGATAGATTCGCTTCCAAGCAAATAACCAACAACACCATTTTGATCCACTATAATCCGTTGGGCATCTTCTTCATAATCAAAAGCTCTGGCAGGATTAAAAAACACAGCCAATCCTTCATCAGTTCCAATCCATATTTCATTGTCCTTATCAATTAACAAAGCGTTCACTCTGTTTGAAGGCAAATCACCGCTACCTTTCCCTTTCATCAATAAACGGTCTTGTTGCGGTTTATTTCCGCTGGCTTCCTTAAATACCACCAAGCCTGACCCATTAGAGCGCGGGGTAGCCATCCATTTCTGATCCAAACCATCAATTACCATTTCACCAACAAAGCGTGTACTGAGTTTATAGCTTTGCCACTTGCCATTTACTGAGCGTGATGAAAGACATCGTTCAACATCATAATTCGCTGCCCATAAATTTCCTTTGCTATCGAGTCCTATTCCAGGAACCAAAGTATAGAGATTAGCCTGTTTTTGAAGTGTGCTGTTATTTGTATCAAAACGCTCAACGAATTTTCCATTCTGTAAATGTGCAATTCCAGTTCCGTGAGTTCCCATCCATACATCCCCATTTCCTTGATTTATTGCAATGGCACCAAAATCAAACATAGCGCGCAGTTCAGCTGGATTGTCTGGACGATTTTCCCAAAGATTTTCATTAAAGTGATAAAACCCGCCCCCATTGAAAGTTGGGCCATATACAAACCCTGGACCTCCACTGCTTACCCAAATCTCACCATTCCATCCGGCAATTGTATTGGAAGTAAGACCGTTAGGGCCATTGATTCCAAGATAACCGTAATCGCCACTTGGCTTAATATTGATTAAACCTGAACCACTGCCACCAGTCCAAATTTTGTTACTCATATCAATGATTCCGAATAGCATCCTGTTTTCTCTTACACTGTCAACGGCATTTGTGCCTGGTTTAGAAATTAAATAACCACCCCAATGTGTTTCTACCAACTTGTTATGACAAATTTCAAGACTAACCACATTTCTTTTTGGATTACTTTTTACATTTTCCCATGTATTGCTGCTATTGCCATCATATTTTTGATAGATAGAATCGTTTACTGCAAAAAGCTTGTCATCGAAAACACGCAATAAGCGACTTTCAAAGCCTGATTTTACATTTTCCCACGAGCTTCCTGAAGCAGGGTTTCCACCTGTGGCTTTGGTCCTAACAATACCCTTTGATGTGCCTGCATAAATATAATCTTTATAAATTGCAGATGAATACACAGGGGTTAAGTTAGCGTTTTGGTAGGAATCACTGATTTCCAATTTCTTCAAGTCAATCACCAACAATCCGAAACTGCTTGACAGATAGGCTTTATTACTCATATATTGCAAATCATAGAACACCTTGTTTCCAAATAAATTTTTACGTGTGATATCTGGCAGGTTAGTTATGGTATTGGTTTTAAGGTCAAGTATATCAATATTACCAGTAGCATAAACAAAAACCATAAGATTAAGTGATTCTATATAACGCATGATGGATATATCAATATCGCTGAAACCATTCACCTTGGAATACACATTTATTTCTCCACTAGGCTGGTGAAAGGTGAAAAAACCTTTTTCGGGCAGAACAAAAATAAAATCTCCGGCTTCTTGAATCTGTCTTACATCCTTATATGGGAAATGCGTACGCCAGCGACCAACCCCGTTATAGTTGGTTTGTTGCGCAAAAAGAGCGACTGAAATCAGAAGAAAATATGCGGATAAAACGAAACGTTGACTCATTGATGGATTGAACGGTAAATTTATGAAAAAATTCTTTTGCTAATCGTTTTTCCAGCAATTGACAAAATAAATACAATACTAAATAACCAAGCACTCATTTTTCCAAGATAATCTCCAAAACGTGTATAAAAAGTCAGTTCGTTATGAGGATAGATTTTGTAGGTTCTTGTAGCACTCTCCCACCAAGGGGTTTCACCGGAGATGTTCCCCATTTTATCAATGATACAACTGGTCCCAGTATTGGTGCAACGCACAACGTCACGTCTTGTTTCAATGGCGCGAAGTCTTCCATAAAGCTTATGCTGTTGGTAGCCAGGCGTATTACCCCACCAGCCATCATTTGTAAGTATAAAAATAACATTGGCCCCGTTTTTTACAAAGGTTGAAACATATTCGCCAAAAATAGATTCGTAACATATGAGTGGAGCTGCACCTATTTTCTTTTTAGAATAAAATACCCTAGCAACAGTGTCTTCTCCCAAACTTCCGCTAATACCTCCCAAATTAATAGCATAATCTTCTAAAAAACCGAATACATGCGTATATGGCATTTTTTCTACCCCTGGTACAAGTTTCGATTTTCGATAAATATCTTTTACCCCAAACTGATCCATCACTAAAGATGAGTTATAAATATCAAAATACTGTCCTGAAAAATGTTTTCGTGATGTATTTGTTTTGTGCATTGAATCGAAAAAATGGTAGGTATTACAGCCCGAAATGAGGGTTGCATTTGGATATTTACTCAGCCAATGCGACATAATATTGTAGGTAAGCGTATTGTTGATGCTTCTGTCTTCGCAATTTTCTGTTAATGAAGTTTCAGGAAATAGTAAAAATTCGGTGATTGAATCAATTTGGGATTCGGCCATTTTTTGAAAATAAGTGGTTTCTTTCTTTGGATCTTCAACTTCAAATTTAGTATACGGATCAATATTTGGTTGAATAACGACCACATTATGACCCAAACTTTGGTTTTCCTCCTTTTGATAAAATAGAATCATTAACGAAATAATTATTGGCAGGATAATTACAGCAGAAGTAACTCCAATCACTTTGAAATTTATTTTAGTAAAGAGTTTAAAAATGAGGCAATTAGCTGTCAATATCCATAGAGTTCCACCCAGAGTGCCTGTATATTCATACCATTGTATTAAGGAAGGCATTGCTGCTAAACCATTACCCAAATTAAGCCATGGAAATGCTGCTTCCCAATTGAGGTGTAAATACTCCATACTTAGCCAACTTATAATCCAGCAGACCAATGCAAGCTGAACACCAAAATACTTATTAACCTTTCGATAAATAAGAAAAGTGAGGCTCATTAAAAATGAATTAGCAAGCAACATTGCAATACAGCCTTCGGCTGAAGCATTCCAAACCCACCATGTTGCACCGATGTTCCAGAGCAGAATTGAGATGTAAATTTTTAATCCATACCACTTTACAACCTCTTTTTCAAGAAGCAGTAGCGGCACGAAACCAATGAGTAATAAAAAGCCTGAAACAATAGGCGGCCAGCCTAGAGATAGAAGTATTGGCGAAAGAAGAATTAAAAAAATTTGCTTTTTCAAGTTGACTGCAAAGATAGGGAAGCAGAGTAAAATGTTACCAATTTTGGAATTTGGTCGGTCTAAAATCGTAAATAAAATTATCTTTGCACCCCAATGCAACTTTTTCATAAACACAAGGAACTGATTTACGAAGCTGCAGAAGCCTTGCTGAGCCGAAATTATTATTCTGTATTTCAAGATAATCCTAAAGAATATTCCGAAGAAGAGAAGGAGGAAGGCTTGGCGGCTTTTCAGTCTAAATTTAATACAGATTTTAGTGAATTAGCAGCTGTAAGCGAAGTTTGGATTGGAGAGGAAATTTCTCCTTATTTACAAACAGGTATTGGTATTCGCTATCCCTATATAGAAATGGAAAAGCTCATTGAAAATGCCAAAACAGGTTGGAATAGTTGGAGGAATGTTGATATCGAAGAAAAGGCAGGCTTGCTTTCAGAAGCGCTTGAGCGAATAAAAGAACGCTTCTTTGAAATAGGTTATTCAACCATGCATACCACTGGCCAAGGTTTTTTGATGGCATTTCAAGCATCAGGGCCTCACGCCTGTGATCGTGCCCTCGAAGCGCTCACAATGGGATTTACTGAAATTAAGCGTTTCCCTGAACAAACAAAATGGGAAAAATGGGTTGGTAATAAGGCAATTCCTGTTCGCAAGACTTGGAAGCCTATACCAAGAGGCATAAGTCTTGTCATAGGTTGCTCTACTTTTCCTACTTGGAACAGTATGCCAGGAATTTTTGCAAGTTTGATAACTGGCAATCCGGTTATTGTAAAACCGCATCCAAAGGCTGTTCTTCCCATAGCCATTATTGTTTCAGAGATTCGCAAAGTACTTAAAGAATCAGGTTTGCGGATGGATACAATCCAGTTGGCACCTGATACAACAGCCAATCCCTTAGCAAAAAAATTAGCAGAACATCCAGATGTTAAATTGATTGACTACACTGGAAATACAAAATTTGGCAATTATATAGAAACATTGCCAAAAATTACTTTTACAGAGAAAGGTGCCATAAATCCAGTAATTGTTGATTCTACAAAGGATATTGAAGCTTTGGTAACAAACTTGGCTTTCAGTATTTCATTGTATTCGAGGCAAATGTGTACTTCCCCACAGAACATTTACGTACCCGCAACGGGTATCAAAATAAAAGATGGTTTTGTTTCGTATGATGATTTTTGCGACCGTCTAAAAATGGCTTTGGATGAATTGCTCTCCGCTAAATGGGGACCTTCCACTTTGGGTTGTGTGCAAAACGATGTAACCTTAAAAGGGGTAAAAGACGTTTCAAAAGCACTGGGAAAATCAGTTTCTGAAGGTGAACCATTTAAAATGCCCGATTTTGAATCAGCAAGAACCCAATCCATTCGAGTTTTGGCAGTTGAGGGTGGAAAACAGGAAGTATATCAGAGAGAGGTATTTGGCCCTATGGTTTTTGTTATAAAATCTGAAAACACAACTAAAAGTGTAGAACTAGCCTTGCGCGGTGCTGAGAAATCAGGTTCCATAACTTGTTTGATTTACTGCACTGATTTTATGCTTAATAAAGAAATTGAAGAGCAATTTAACAATGCGTTTATTCCCGTTTCATTTAATTTTACAGGACAGATATTTGTTAATCAGCACACAGCTTTTTCTGATCTTCACGGTTCTGGAAACAATGCGTCTGGCAATGCTTCCTTTACTGATTCAGGATTTATTACCAAACGGTTTGTTTGGATTGGCAATCGTTTTATGGTTTAATAACGCTTGGCGCACTCAGTCTCACATCAGCTTATCATTGAATTAAATGACAACGATTTAATTGTAACCACAATAAAAAGGGATAGAGAGATTGTTAATCTGCAACTTTTTCCTTCATTTAAACTCACAAACCTTGAAGAAATTTTATCAGAATTGCCTGATATCTATTCGGATGTTCTTCTTTTGGCTCGAAAGACAAACTTTATCATTCTACCTGAAATTTACTACCAAACAGATTATAAGGATCTTTATACCTTGAATCACATATTGCAGAACAATGAAGCTCTTTATTTAGACAAATCAGATCACGGCTTTGGAATTTTATATTCAATGGACATGGATCTTTTGACTTTAATCAGAAATAAATTCTTGCGAATTATGCAACGCAGTGAAGTTTCGGTTATTCTTTCAAAAATTTACAAGGAAATAAATTTTAGATTACCCCAAATATTCATCACCATCAATAAAGAAAATCTTTTGATTATTGCTGTAAATGATGGTACCCTTCAGCTTTGCAATTCCTATCAAGCGCAAAATACCGATGAAATTTTTTATTTTGTAATGCTTGCCATTGAACAATTGCAATTTTTACCGACAGAAACCGAACTGGTATTTCTTGGAAAGCCATTCTTATTGAACGATTTAAAGGAACTGTTTAAAAATTATATTCAAAAAATAAGAACTTGGGAAGAAACATTCAGGGGCGAAGAAAATTTAATCAATCAAAATATGATTGAAAATTCATTTGCACTTCAATCCCTACTATGCGAATAATAGGTGGACAGTTTAAGGGATTCAGATTTAATCCGCCTGATAAAATACCGGCGAGACCAACAACAGATCGCTCCAAGGAATCATTGATCAATATTCTGCTTTCGAGTTTAGGACTCGAAAACAAAAATTGTCTTGATCTCTTTAGTGGAACGGGAAACATTGCCTTCGAATTAGCATCACAAGGTGCTTCTTATGTTACAGCGGTTGATGTTAATTTCCATTCTGTAAGTTTTATTAAACAAACATTTCAAACACTTGGATATAAAGATTTTAAAGTGATAAAATCTGATGTATTTAAATGGTTGGCACAAAATAAGAACCTACAATTTGATCTCATCTTTGCCGACCCTCCCTATGATAATCAATCCATTGCGGAGTTACCAAAATTAATTTTCGATAATAATTTAATATCTCGTGGAGGAATCCTTGTCATTGAGCATAGAAGTGTTTTAAATTTTCAAGATGAACATTTAAAATTTCACAGGGATTATGGGCAATCAAGATTTTCGTTCTTTTCATAGTGGGCCATTACCGACAAAAAAAACCTTTGTAACAATTTCAGAAAAGCTTTTTCTGAGGTTATTAATCTGGAAAAAAATAGAGAAGTATCTTAACAATCTGGTAACATTGCGGAAAACACCACTTAATATTTGAGATGCAACTTGCGGGTGCATGAAAAATATTAAAACTAGAATACAAACACTTCATTTTAAGTTATTTGTAATTTTAACTTTTGTAGGGTTCTTCTCAATATCTGCTGCTGCACAAAGCAAAATAGTGGGCAAAATAGTTGATAAAGTAACCGGAGAATCGCTGATTGGTGTTACGGTTTCTATTAAAGGCACCACAACTGCCAGCAGTACAGATTTAGACGGGAAATACGAATTAAGAGTTGCGCCTGGTGCTTATAATCTCATTGTAAGATATATTGCATACAGAGAACTAGAACTTAAGGACATTGTTGTTTCTTTGGGAGCTGTTACCTATCAGGATATTGCCCTTGAGGAAAATATTGTAGGCATAGCAGAAGTTGAAGTAAGGGCAAAAGCGAAGCAGGAAACCATAGCTGCTGTCTATACAGAACGCAAGAACTTTTCAGGAGTTAGTGATGGTATTCCAAGTGCAGAAATAAGAAAAACCCCCGATAAAACTGTTGGTGACGCCTTAAAACGTGTATCAGGTACAAGTATTCAGGATAACAAATTTGCTATTATTCGCGGAATGAGTGACCGTTATAACGCTGCATATTTAAATGGTGCCCCACTACCAAGCACTGAAAGCGATCGAAAGGCATTTGCCTTTAATATTATTCCTACCAACCTGATTGATAATCTGATGATTTACAAGGCCCCATCTCCTGAACTTTTGGCCGATTTTGCAGGAGGAGTTATAGTAATCAATACTAAAAGTATTCCTGATTCTAAATCATCTGTTTTCAATTTTTCTCTTGGTTACCATTCCATTACAACATTTCAACCCTTTAACCACTATCGTAAATCAAAAACAGATATTCTGGGATTTGATAATGGCTTACGTAAGATGCCGGTTTCAGAATCATTCAATTCTGGAAAACAACCTTCATATTATGTTGATGTTACAAAGCAATTTAATAATGACTGGAAAGTAAGAGAGAAAACAGCAATGCCAAATACAAACCTCGGTTATACTTGGGGACGTAGTTTCAGACACCATAAAAATTCATTTGGAACTCTGGCTTCTTTTAATTACGCTTCAAACAATAAATACACCCAAGTTCAACAAAAGAAATTCAGATATGACGATAATAATCTGGATCAGTTTTTTACCGATAATCTTTACACAAACAATATTTCGATGGGTGCACTTTTGAATTTTGCCTATAAGTTTAAAACAAAACATACGGTAACTATTAAGAATTTATTCAACCAAAACTCAGATGATATCACAACCATAAGAACTGGTTTGGCCAGCGGAGAAAATGGACTTTACGCTAAATCTAGCAGTAATATTTATAGTCAAAACCGCATTTTCTCTTCACAGATTGCAGGGGATCATTTATTGAATGAAAAGAAGCACAAACTTAATTGGGTTTTAAATGCTGGGAATATTTTTAGGTATATGCCAGATTACCGCATCGTTTCTTACGCTGGTGAAGGTGATAATCCTGAGGCATATACATTAGCGGTTAATAATAACCAATTCTCAGCTTCAACTGGTCGCTTTTATTCTGAAATGACCGAAATGATCATAAGTGGGGCGGTAAATTATATGGCTCCATTTAAATTTAAATCTACCAAAAACGAATTTAAGGCTGGCGTATTTCTTCAGGATCGCAACCGTAAATTTAATTCAAGGTATTTTACTTACCAAGGAAGTGCTGGCATAACAGGAACGCCTGAAGTAAATCTTGGAGAAGATAATATTAAAGAAAATGGGGTTTATATGGTTGAACAAAGTTCCCCAGCACGTGATAATTATGATGCCAGAGCAAGTTTATCTGCTGGTTATTTAATGATGGATACCCGTTTGCTTAAAGATTTCAGATTTGTGTATGGTGTGCGCTATGAAAACTATCACCAAAAAATTAATACAGCCGATGGTTCAAATCTCCCTTTGGTTATAGATTCAACTTTCTCAAATTTCTTTCCATCGCTTAATTTCACTTACAGTGTCAATGAAAAATCCAATTTGAGATTATCAGCAGGCAAAACAATTAATAGGCCTGAATTCAGAGAGCTTGCAGCTTTTCCTTTTTATAACTTCAACCTTAACTCCAATATAGCAGGAAACCCATTGTTAAAGCCAGCTATTATTTGGAATTACGATGCACGTTGGGAATTGTTTCCTAAAACAAGTGAAGTAATATCTGTAGGTGCTTTTTATAAGAAAATTATCAATCCAATCGAAATGGGTATTGACGTAACGCAAGTAGCTATCAGAACTTTTGGATATGACAATCAGAAATCTGCCAATAATTATGGAATTGAATTAGAATATAGGAAATCATTTGATTTTATTGCCAAGGCTACAGGAAAGAAAATCTGGCAAAATTTCCTTTTCTATACCAATTTAACATTAATAAAGTCAACCATTACCTTTAATGATAATTCTTCTGCAAGCAATGATAGACCTTTACAGGGACAATCACCTTATGTTCTTAATTCAGGATTGCAATACAATAATGCCGCAGAAGGTTGGGGATTTAGCTTCAGTTATAATAAAATTGGACGACGCATTGCTTACGTTGGTGCACCAAAACAAGCCAAATTTGGACTGGATATATATGAGAACCCGAGAGATGTAATTGATTTACAAATTACTAAAACAGTTCAAAATTGGGATTTTAAGATTACCGCTGGCGATTTATTAGCACAAGATTTAGTTTATTATCAGGGCATCGATGGGGGGAAAAAATATGATTCAACTGCTGATAATACTATTTTTAAATTTAAAATGGGACAAACCATTACTGCGGGGATTTCCTACAAATTCCACTAACAACAGGAATACGAAGAGATTATTGGAATGTGCAGGATGATTGAATACACATACTCTTCGGAAAAGATTAGAAAGCAGAGAAATGAATTCGAATGAGAGTTTCTGTCTTCTCAAAACGTCACACAAACAATCAAAACTGAGTCTTCATAGTGTACAGGCGTTTAATCAAAATTGAGCTTTGTTAAAATAAAATCCGCAGTAGTAATTGAAGGTAAAAGTGGACGTTTTTGATATTCTTAAAAGAATAAGAAAAACTGTTTATTATCAAAATGATTTAAGCTGCTCTAAATGGAAATTGGCCAACATAAGTCATGTTAAGAGTTTCAATCCTATTCTTTTGTCTTCTATAAGTTGTCAAATCTCAAATTTCAAGTCTTTTTCTTCACATTAACATAACATCAAATTAACAAGACCGTAAACTGTTAATATTTCCTTTGCAAAAGTAAAAAAACAAATTATAAATGAAAAAAATTACAAAAATCAAATGGGTATTTACCCTAGTATTGTTTGGCTTTAGTTCAGCCTTTGCACAATTTAAATTTTTAAAAGTTCCTTACGTTGGTGCTATGGACCAAAACGATTGGACCAAGGGTTGGGCCAACTGGAATCCTGAGCAAACTGATTATCCGTCAGTAACTGAAACTACTACCCTAAATGCAGCTGCTACAGGTACCGGTAAAATTGAAATAACTGGCACTACAGTTCTTGATAAGACTAAAGTGTACCTTCTAACAGGTATTGTTTATATTAGAAATGGCGGAAGCTTAACAATTCCAGCAGGTACTATCATTCGTTCTGAAGGAGATCCAACATCTACACCTGCCAACTGGTCAGTAATTGTGGTTCAAAGAGGTGGAAAAATATTTGCTAACGGAACCAAAGCTGCACCAATTGTTTTTACTTCAAATAAAGCAAAAGGAAGCCGTAAGCCTGGTGACTGGGGTGGAATAATAATGCTTGGTAAGGCACTTAATAACCAGCCTGGTGGACAAACCGGTTGTACTCAGTGTGCAAAAGGTGAAGCTATTATTGAAGGTCCGTTTGGCTACCCCGATGGTGTTCATGGTGGGTCTGACAATACTGACAACTCAGGTGTAATTGCATTCACAAGAATAGAATTTCCAGGATTGGTATTTTCTGCTAACAATGAAATCAATGGATTAACACTCGGGAGTATTGGTGATAATACAACTTTGCGCAACATTCAGGTTTCTTTTTCAAATGACGATTCTTACGAATGGTTTGGTGGAACAGTTAATTCAAAATATTTAATCGCCTTTAAAGGTACTGATGATGATTTTGATACAGACTTTGGATATAGTGGAAACAATCAATTTGGTATTGGATTTAGAGATTCAATCCGTTTTGACCCAACTTGGAGTGCTACTTCAGGTGGCAGTACTTCTGAAGGTTTTGAAAGTGACAATGATGCCACTGGGACAATAAGCCGTCCAAAAACTAAAGCTATTTTCTGCAATTATACCATGGTAGGTCCTTATGCTGCTGGCGAAACGTTTTCACAACATTCCGCAACTGTTAAAGGTGCGTACAGAAGAGGTGCAAGAATTCGACGTAATTCTTCTTTATCCATCATGAACAGTATTTTCATGGGATACAGAAATGGTATTATGCTTGATGGTTCGGCCACTGAAGGCAATGCAAATGTTGCATCTGGTCCTACAGCCGATGATAGCTTAATGGTAAGAAATAATATATTTTTAGGTCTTGTTGCTACTCCAACAGCTACGGCTACAGGTTTAGTAGAAGTTGCCTCAGGTCGTGATACAGGTTTAGTTTCTAAGTGGCTAAGAGCATCTAGCAACAGAATTAATCCAGTTGCTTGGAGTGCAGGTACATTATTGGTTGATCCTAATAATTATACCAATCCTGATTTTAGACCAATTACAAATTCTGTTGCCTTAACAGGTGCCGATTTCGAGAACAATAAACTTAAAAATTATGAACTCTCTTTAAAATCAATAAATAACAATGGTTCTGTTAAGGTATATCCAAATCCAAGTAACGGTATTGCCAATGTTGAATTGAATTTATTAAACAATACTTCACTTTCAATTTCTGTTGTAGGAATTGATGGTAAAATAGTAAGAACTTTAAACGATACGTTTTCTGCAGGACAATCGATTGTAACATTTGAAGGCCTTAGCCAAGGAATGTACATTGTAAAAGTAGCAAATAATGAATCCTTTAACACCTTTAAGCTTATTGTAAAGTAAGTTTTTTTCATGTACTTAGGTTAAAAAGCAGGCTGAAAGGTCTGCTTTTTTTATTTCATACACGATGAGATTGATTTGAAGATGCGCAGGATAATAATCCTGATTATCAATTACTCGCGCTTATCATGTTTAACCTTTGACACTTGATTTGAAGATAAACGCGATTGTAATCTTGGTTTAATGTTGTTATGTTAAGAGAATATTCATTAGCAATCGCGCGTAAGGCGAAACTGCTAACTCAGGTCGTGGTCGCTTAGAATCTCGCGAGTTCTAAATCCTATGGCCTCTGGACAAAAGAAAGTATTCCAACCAGAAATATTTCAGCTATGACAATACTGAATTTTCTAACAAAGCTTTTGATGAAAGTTTATGGGAGACTATTTTATTTTAGTATCATTCCAAAATAAATCGTATTTAACTGAGGTATAGCTATTTGTCACTTACCAGAGGCGAAGCAACGGCGAACTTTGGGTAAAATTTCCATAGGTTACTCGATTCAATTATTTTGAAGTAATCTTATGAAAATCAACGCTTTTCTTCTTAACTTAACGATATTGAGTCTTGATTATCGTGTCAGTCTTGCTTTATGTGTCTCGATTCAGTGGTTAGATGAATTAAGACAAAGCACTTCTATGGAGTGTTTGTTTGTAAATATTGGCACAAAGCCACTGGCATCTTTTCCATTTCTATCTAAAATAATGAGAGGAGCTGGGCAATCTCTGGCAATTTCTAAGAGTGATTTTGGTTTATCGGGATGGTCTGCAATAAAATTAATAGTGTATTGGATACCCTTATCACCAAGAATATTTTTCATTTTCTCTAACATATTCGACACAGAAAATTCATTTGGCGTAGTGGTAAATACAAAATGTATTTTAGACTCAAATGCGAGTGCCATATTTAAAATGAAGTGATGAAGCGGATTGTCCAGCAATTCATCTATCAGAACCAAAATATTTTGATAAGGTATTATTTGTGAATCCTTTTGGACTACCCAAACTGGAATTGGTGTACAATTTACTGTTTGGGCAATAAAGCTACCCGTTAGATGTTGAATGCCATGCACGCCATGAGTTCCAACCATTAAAACATCAGATTTAGTTTCTAAGGCGGCATCAGACATGGAATTAAACAAATCACCATCCTTGGTTAGGAAAGATATTTTTAGACCTTCATTTTTTTCTACTTCCTGAACTGCTTCCTGTAATTGTCTTTTAATATCACGATTCAAAAAACTTGAACTGATAATACGCTTTGCATTTTCATCAATGTCAGGCACTTCAAATATATGAAGCAAAACAATTTCACTCTTAAATTTTTTGGCAAGATTTACCGCGCATCTAAGCGCATTTTCTGAAGCCTCAGACAAGTCAGTTGCAACCAATATTCTATTAATATTCATACCTTAAAAAGCTGTTTCAAAATTACAGCTAATATTGTCAATAAATAACAATAGCACCAAAACACCAATAATATTTATTATCCAGAATATTCTTTAATTATTGATGACATGAAAATTGAAAACAAAAAATAACTATAACGCAGCGAAAAATTCTAATTTGCCTCATTCTATCAATAATCGCAAACAAAAATTATAGGTTAGCGTTTAAATTTTATACTTTTGCGAGACTTAAAAATATGGCGGAATTAATTCGTTTACCCAAAATGAGTGACACCATGGAAGAAGGTGTTATTGTTAAGTGGAACGTTAAGGTAGGTGATACTGTGAAAACAGGTGATATACTGGCTGATGTAGAAACTGACAAGGCTACTATGGAGCTTGAAAACTTTGTAAAAGGAACAGTTCTGCATCTGCAAATCAAGGAAGGGGAAGCTGTGCCTGTTAACGGAGTTGTAGCTGTAATTGGTCAGTCTGGAGAAGATTTTTCTGCCTTATTGCAAGGTGGTTCTGCCGCTCCTTCTATAGCTGCAGAGCCTGTAGTCAAAGAATCAGCACCTGCCGTGGCATCATCTACCAAGGAAGCAATTCCAGCTGTTGAAGCGAAAGCTGAGAAAGAGACTACAAGACCTGTTGAAACAGATGAAAGAGTAAAGGCAAGCCCTTTGGCAAAAAAACTGGCTGAAGATAAAGGCATTGATATCAATAGTATTGAAGGCAGTGGTGACAATGGCCGTATAGTAAAACGCGATATTGAAAACTTTACCCCTTCTATAGCAGTTCCTGTTGAGAGTGCCTCGCAGAGTTGGGTTGAGAGTTTTGATGAGATTAGCGTGTCACAAATGCGCAAAACCATAGCGGCTCGATTGGCAGAAAGCAAATTTTCAGCACCACATTTCTATTTAACCATGGAAATAACCATGGATAAAGCAGTAGAAGCCCGCGATAAAATGAATGAATATGCGGATATTAAAATTTCTATGAATGATTTGGTTGTAAAAGCGTCAGCCATTGCCTTAAAAAAGCATCCTGCAGTGAATTCATCTTGGTTAGGAACAAAAATAAGATTCAATCATCACATTCACATAGGTGTAGCCATGGCGGTTGAAGATGGACTTTTGGTGCCAGTGGTACGTTTTGCCGATCAAAAGAGTTTATCAGTGTTAAGCGCGGAAATAAAAGAATATGGTGTAAAAGCAAAAAGCAAAAAACTGCAACCAACCGATTGGCAGGGAAATACTTTTACTATCAGTAACCTTGGAATGTTTGGCATTGAAGAATTTACAGCTATTATCAATCCTCCAGATGCATGTATATTGGCCGTTGGTGGAATAAAAGATACCGTAGGAATTGTAAAGGGTGAAATAAGGCCTGTTAAAACAATGAAGGTAACCCTTAGTTGTGATCATCGCGTTGTGGATGGTGTGGTGGGCTCTAAATTTTTGAATACTCTGAAAGAACTTTTGGAAGAGCCGGTGAAGCTTTTGGTTTAGAAGTAAATAAAAGGACTTTGATAGATAGTTTTATTTTACATCAAGTCCTTATCTAAATATTCATTAACCCATTGGCCAGTATCATTGTGCTGATAAATAAATAAGATTACAGTTGGTTAAAATACCAAATTAAAGGCAAAATGTCTTTATTTAAATATGATAAATACAGATGTATTCGTTCCTTGAAAACTGATTATTGAAGATTTTTCACAGCTTTCAATTCAAAATAACATCACACCATTCAAACTATAATTTTATAAAACATTGAAAACAATCATTCCTTCAGAAGTCTCCATTCCAAAGTTGCATCATTATTTACTTGGAGCAATTGGCCCTCGTCCAATCGCTTTTGCAAGTACTGTAGATAAAGAAGGCAGAAGAAACCTGGCACCTTTCAGTTTCTTCAATGTATTTAGTGCACATCCACCAATTTTAATTTTTTCACCAAATCGCAGTGGAAGAACTGGTGAAACCAAACACACACACGATAATGTTAAAGAAGTGCCAGAAGTGGTAATTAATATCGTGAATTATGCCATGGTTCATCAAATGAGCCTAGCAAGCAGTCCCTTTCCTAAAGAAGTAGACGAATTTATAAAATCAGGCTTTACGCCTATTAAATCGCAAACTATTAGGCCATGGAGAGTAGAGGAAAGTCCTGTTCAAATTGAGTGTGAAGTATTAGAAGTAAAAGAGCTTGGTCAGAAGGGGGGAGCGGGAAATCTAATTATTTGTGAGGTGAAGTGTATTCACATCCAAGAAGAGGTTTTAGATGCTAACGAAGATATTGACCAAACCAAAATTGATCAGGTGGCTCGTATGGGTGGCAACTGGTATTGCAGGGCACATGGTGATGCTTTGTTTGAGGTTCAAAAACCTATTACAACGATTGGTATTGGGATAGATTCATTGCCAGATTCTGTGCGCCTTAGCTCTGTTCTTACAGGAAATCAATTAGGGCAATTAGGAAACTTAGAACAATTGCCAACGGTCGAGGAAATTGAAAAAGCTAAATTATCAGTAAATTCTCAGGATAACATTGAATTATTGGCAGCAAGATTAATAAACAATGGCGAAGTAAAAAAGGCCTTGTGTTTATTGCTTTGAATGGTTAATGTTTACCATCTACCAGTCTAACATCTACCAGTCTACCATCTACCAGTCTAACCTCTACCAATCTACCCACTTCTAACATCTACCAGTCTACCATCTAACAGTCTAACATCTAACAGTCTAACATCTAACATCTAACCTCTACCAATCTACCCACTTCTAACATCCTACCAATCATCTTCATCCACAAAGATAGGTTCTTTGCAATACTTCTTAAGATCCCTGATGATAGCATTGATTTTCTTATCTGTCGCAATGAGCACAGCATCGTTCCCCTTTGGATTGATGTTTGATTTGCGATAAAACTCAAAATAAGTTCTGATTTCTTTATCGTCTCCGGGAGCTGGCGGCATCACATGAACCAAATTGTTTATTTTATATTTGTATCTTCCGTCCTTGAAACGAATATCCATATCAAATACGACCTTTCCATTGAGTGATTTAGTAAATTTATTCGCTTCAATATATAATGGAAATTCGCCTTCCATTACAATTTTAAATTCTTTTTTATCATCTTTTTTAATCAGTTTCTTTTGATCCTTTTTACCAAACTCATGATTTATCCACCGCTTACAACGCCAGTATAAGGAATCAGTAACCGCCTCGTCTTCGTTAACAATTTCGGTATAAGTAACAAGTTCTGTAAGTGTATCAAAAGGAACTACATATCTAACATAAGGTTTCTTTACTGGCTGCGAAGGTTCGTTTTCTTGCGTAGAATTTGGGGCATCAATTCCAAAAGGATTGGCTGCGAGCGTATCAGGATTAGTGTAATCCTGAGCCATCGAAACAGACAAACCTAAAAACAAGGTTGAAAGTAAGGCAATTACTTTAGGGGTGTAATTCATTTTTATAATTTGGTTTTTGATTAAACGTGCGAAAATAATATTTTGAATCTTAACATTTTGAAATATATCTCTTAAATTTATCCACGTTTTTACGGTTAGTTTAATATAGTTTTCAATACTAATTTTGGACTTTATTGTAATTATATGTTCCGAAGAAATTTATTAATACTTCTCATTGCGTTTTCAGTTCAAATCCTCCTTATAACGTGTACTAACACAAAAAAATATGTTAAGGATGAAAAAAATATTAAAAAATTTGAGGTGAAAGATCCTCACTCTTATTCAAATCCCGATAAAATAAGTGTTAAGCACATTGAATTAGACCTTGAAATATTTTGGGACACAAAAATATTGGGAGGAACTGCCACTTTATTTTTTGATAGAAGGGATGCTGGCAAGCATCCTGATACTTTAATCTTGGATACTAGAGATTTACAAATTCAAAAGATTACCTCCTTAAAAGGCAATGAAAGAAAATGGTGGTTTGAAAAAACAGACTCAATATTTGGTACTGCCCTGTGTATTGAATTAGCAAAGACTGATTCAATTGTAACAATAACTTATAAGACCAAATCAGCAGCTGCCCTACAATGGCTCACGCCTGCTCAAACCCACGACAAAACAGATCCATTTTTATATAGTCAAAGCCAAGCCATTTTAGCCCGAACCTGGATTCCTTGTCAGGATGCTCCAGCAGTAAAATTCACTTACAATGCTCGGGTAAAAACCCTTCCTGGTTATTTGGCATTGATGAGTGCAACCAATCCACAAACAACAAACGATTCGGGAATTTATCACTTCGTAATGGAACAGCCTATTTCTTCATACCTGCTTGCCTTAAGTTCTGGTAAAATCGAATTTAAATCTTTGGGATACAATTGTGGTATTTATGCAGAACCTGGTATGTTAGCTAACGCCGCATGGGAATTTGCTGATATGCAAAAAATGGTTGATGCAGCTGGAAAACTGTATGGTACCTATATGTGGAAACGATACGATTTGTTGGTATTGCCACCAAGTTTCCCCTTTGGTGGTATGGAAAATCCAAGACTTACTTTTGCCACACCTACCGTTATAACTGGAGATAGAAGTCAAGTATCTCTTGTTGCACATGAACTGGCACACTCTTGGAGTGGTAATCTCGTTACCAATTCCACTTGGAATGATTTCTGGCTCAATGAAGGATTTACAACCTATTTTGAACAACGCATTATGGAACAACTATATGGCAAGGAATACGAACAAATGAGAAAAGTTCTTTCTTGGGGCGATTTATTGAAAACGATAAATGAACTAAAGGCCGATAACTTAATGCAAGATTCAAAATTGCAATTAGATTTAACTGGTCGTGATCCTGATGATGGTTTGAGTGATATTGCGTATGAAAAAGGGCGTTTCTTTTTATGTCATCTCGAAAGTGTGGTTGGGAGAGAAAACTGGGATGCCTTTTTGAAGAAATATTTCAGCAGCCATGCCTTCAGCTATATGGATACTAAGGGCTTTGCTGAATATTTGAATGAGGAACTTCTAAATAAAAACAAGGATTGGCAAAAAAAGGCGAATATCAATGGCTGGATTTATGAAGAAGGTTTGCCTCAGGACGCCATAAAACCAGTTTCTGCTGAATTGAATAAGGTTGATGCCACCCTCAAATTGTATTCAAAGGGAATAATTAAGCCTGAATCTTTTGATACTTCAGGATTTACAAGCTTTCATTGGCAATATTTAATACGCGAATTTTCAAAAACAGCAACGCTTGCTCAAGTCACATCTTTCGATAAGGTTTTTCATTTTTCGAATAGAGGAAATTCAGAAATATGCTGCGACTGGTTTGCATTGTCAATAAAAGTTGGATATCTACAAAATCGGCCACAGATTTCAAACTTTTTATGTTCGGTTGGCCGTAGGAAATTTTTGATGCCTATATATGAGGCTTTATCTCAGAAACCAGCAGATTTAAACTGGGCAAAATCTGTATTTGAAAAAGCAAAATCCGGATATCATTCTGTTTCTGAGCATTCAGTAAAGGAGTTGTTATATTGAGAGATTGGATGAAATATCTGCAATACCAATTAGGGCTATATCTAATCCTAATATTTTTCTCTCAGCTATCCTTTGCTCAGGTACAAAATTTAAATTCTTCCCCAAATTATTATTATCCAACTGATTTTTTTGATTGGCCAACTAAAGGCAATATTGATTTAACAGGGAATTTTGGAGAACTTAGATCCAATCATTTTCATTCAGGAGTAGATATCAGAACTGGTGAAGGCCAAATCGGAATACCTGTTTTCGCTGCTGGAGATGGCTATTTAGGAAGGATTAATGTTTCTTCCAAAGGTTATGGAAAGGCATTGTATATCATTCATCCAAATGGTTTTACCTCGGTTTATGGGCATTTATCTGCTTTTATCCCACCTATTTCGGCATATACTGAAAAGCAACAATATGAAAAAAAATCATTTGAAATTGAACTATATCCTGACCCTTTTTTAATACCAGTTAAAAAAGGCGATTTAATTGCATATTCTGGAAATACAGGCGGATCGGCCGGACCACATTTGCATTTTGAGATACGAGATACAAAAACGGAGGAAGCCCTTAATCCACTTTTATTTGGGTTAAAGTTAAAGGATACCGTAAAGCCTTACATCAAGTCAATTACGCTGTATGGGCTTGATAATAGTAATCGTGAGCAGACAGGAACCTACAGGTTTACACAATCTCAACGCGCGGGGAATGGTATTTTTAACCAAAAGATAAACCTGCCGCCAGGCGTTTATGCCTTTGGTGCTTCTTGGGGAGACTTTCTTCGTTCAGGAGGTTTTGGTATGGGAATTCCCTATGCTAAATTGTTTGTAAATGGCGACTTGGTATTTGAACAAAATATCAAAAGAATGCCTTTCTCTGATTGGCGTATGATTAACTGTCATATTGATCATTCTGTTCTTGAAGAAAAAGATTTGAAAATTATTAAGCTTTTTGTTGATGATGGTAATACTCTGAAAATTTATCCGAAAACGATAAACCGAGGCAAATTGATAGTGGAAAATAACAAACAGTATAAAATAAAACTGGTAATCAGCGATTTTCCAGGGCATAAAGATTCAGTAGAATTTGCATTATATGGTAACATCGAAGAGACAGATAATATACCGAAAGATAGAATTATTTTAAGTGAGAACAGCCTTCAGAAAAAATTATTATTTTATCCTGAGAAGAACAATACATTGGAAATGAGCAATGAAGAAGCAGTTGTAAAAATTGATATTCCTCCTGGCATCTTGTATGATACCATTTTGTTTAGAATAGGGCCTACAAATAAAATGAGAAAAGGAAACAGAATTTGGGATATCATGAGCAGCAGCATTCCAATCAACGATTCATTTACAATTTCATTTACACCATCTTTACCGGCTTCAAATCCTGAAAAATATTTAATTGTTCGATTAACAAAATCTGGGGCACAGAAACCTGAAGGTGGAGTTTGGAAAAATGGTGCCATCACCTCAAAAGCTAAAATGTTAGGACAATTTTTTTACACACTCGATGAAACATCTCCTGAAATATCACATGTCAATATTTCCAAAAGTGAATTCTCCGCTAAAATAAAAGATGAGCTTAGTGGCATATTAAAAATCATTACAACCATTGATGACCAGTGGGTTATAACAGATTATGAGCCTAAATTAGATTTAATTTCAGGCCATATTCCCAACTTTATTTCTGCAGGTTCGCATCAATTTAAAATTCGGGTTACTGACGCAGTCGGAAATATTCAGGAATATGTGCAAACTATTGTTCTTTGAGTGTTGTTATAAAAATTGTAGCTAGTTAAGAAACTATTAATCACATCCATTTATGAAATTACAAATAGGCGATAAGGCTCCAGATTTTAAAACAATAAACCAAAACAATGTTTCAGTAAGACTGAATGATTTAGCGGATAAAAAGGTTGTTCTTTACTTTTACCCAAAAGATGATACTCCAGGCTGTACGGCAGAAGCATGCAGTTTGCGTGATAATTACGATATGCTACTCTCCAAAGGATATACAATTTACGGAATAAGTCCTGATGGTGCAAAAAAGCATGTAAAATTTATAGAGAAGTTTGAACTTCCATTCGATCTGCTCACCGATGAGGATCATGTAATTGCAGAAGCCTATGGAACTTGGGTTGAAAAAAGCATGTATGGTCGCAAATATATGGGAATAGCAAGGGTTACTTTTATTATTGATAAAGGAGCGATAAGCGAAATTATTGAAAAAGTGGATACCAAGAATCATGCGTCACAGATTTTGGCGTAGTTTGAATTAAAAACTTTAGTTAAATCAGTTTTTTCTATATTCTGGCAAGAGAATAAACTCGGGAATAACGGCGTCAAAGCAATAGTTGTCAACTTGTCGGATGAATGTGTAGTAACCTTTCATAGATCCAGCATCTGTTTTTAGTTGGCAAAAAGATTGGTAATTATAGGATTCACCGGGAGCTATGATGGGTTGCTCGCCTACCACACCTTCTCCCTCAACAATGCGCCGCTCCATAACGACGTCAAAAATATCCCAAAATCTACTCAGGAGCTGAACGGTATATTCCCCTTCGTTTTTTATTGTTATGTTATACGAATACAGAAAATAATCGAAATCAGGTTTTGACTGAATAGTTTCGTATTTTGTTTCAACTGAAACGCCGATGTTTTCTGTTATTGCTGTAATCATTAGCTGAGATATTACGGTACAAATAAAATCTCTTTTGATGAAACAATGAAATTATTTTAAAAGATTTGTAATGGCAGAATCCATCGGATTTACTTTACTGTTAAAGTAGCCTATAAGCTGTCCATTTTCATCCAAAAGAAATTTATTAAAATTCCAACTTACCTTGTAGTCATCCACTCCGTTCAGCGATTTGCTGGTAAGCCACTTGTATATGGGATGTTGTTTGTTGCCCTTCACATCTATTTTGGTGGTAAGCGGAAAAGTAACATTATATTTTGAGCTGCAAAATTTTTCTATTTCCTCTTCATTTCCAGATTCCTGTCCCATGAATTGGTTGCAGGGGAATCCAATAACTACCAATTTATCTTTATAAGTGGAGTATAACTTTTCCAAATCTTTATATTGGAAAGTATAGCCGCATTCAGAGGCAACATTTACAATGAGTATTTTTTTCCCCTCAAATTGATTAAGACAAATTTGTTCTTTGGAATTGAGTTTAAATAAACACTGCTCAAGAATTGAAGATTCATTTGAACTGACTGGTGCATTGATTTGGGCAATGGGCTTGCGCGCCAACAAAAATTTAAACAATCCAAAAACACCTACCCCTGTCAGCAATATAATGGCTATAAGTTTCATCACTGCAATATTAAACCGTTGACTGGTGATTTTGTTTTAAATGTTTTCTTCAATAGAAACTGTTTAGCCTCATAAAATTGACCATAAACAGCTTTTAGGCTAGGTTTCTGCAATTAATTCTTCCTTTAACCTAATAATGTGATATATGTCTTGCTGCTTGTTTAGTTCAAATATGAAGGAAATACGTGCCAACAGTAATTTAATTTCTGATGCGAATTTCAGAATTAGGTTATAACTTCGCGGTTTATGCAATTGTATTTCAAAAAGTATGGGAGTGATGGAAATCCAATTATTATTCTACATGGTTTATTTGGCATGTCAGACAATTGGCACAACATAGCCAGAAGTCTTTCAGAACAAAATGTTGTTTATACCATAGATTTGCGTAATCACGGCCAATCACCGCACGCTTTGGTTATGAATTTTAGTGTCATGGCCGATGACATTTGGGAGGTTATGCGCGCTGAAAATTTACAATCTGCAACCTTTATCGGGCATTCCATGGGTGGTAAAGTGGCTATGACTTTTTGTAATAAGTATCCTGAAAAAACCAAAACCTTAATTGTTGTAGATATAGCCCCAAAAGAATATACCCCTGGGCACCAGAAATATTTTGATGCGATGAAATTAATCAATTTCAGTGCATCAACACGGAAGGAAATTGAAGAACAACTTTCGGAAAGCATTCCTGAAAGGGGAGAAATGCTTTTTTTACTAAAAAATTTGTACCGAAAAGACAATGGAAACTTTGCTTTAAAATTAAACCTTGATGCAATTGAAAAGAGTTATTCTGAAATTACCAAAGCCATTGATTTTTCAACGGTGTTAATTACACCTGCTTTTTTTATACGTGGCGAATATTCCAATTATATTTCTACTGAAGATGAAGTTGAAATAAAGAAACATTATAGCAATGTTTCTTTTATAACCGTTCCTGTTTCAGGACATTGGGTTCATGCTGACAATCCTCTTTATTTTATAGATATTATAACTGAATTTATTAATTCACACTAATTCATTGAATCATATAATATTTTCAAACTATAAAATAACTAAGGTTAAGTCGACCTTCTTTAAAAGGCAGAATATTTGCATATTCCTCATATTTTTAGCTTTATCAAGCTTCTCTCAAACTATAATAACAGGTAAAATATCAGATGCCGAAACAGGGGAAGCTCTACCTTTTATTACCATTGTATTAAAAGGTACTAATCATGGCACATCAACCGACTTTGAAGGTTTTTATAAAATAAATACAATGGCACAAGTTGATAGCATTGTGGCAAAATCAGTTGGTTACAAAAGAGTTGCAAAGGCAATTAAAATAGGTGTAGACCAAGAAATTAATTTCGTGCTCGAGTCTAATATGAACAGCCTAAAAGAAGTTGTTATTAGACCGGGACTTAATAAGGCTTTAAGAATCGTGAGAAATGCACAAGATAATAGAAAAAAGTACAATATTGAAAAACTTGACCAATATGAATATGAAAGTTTTACAAAGGTTCAGATAGCAGTAGATAATATTACCGAAAAATTCAAAAAAAAGAAACTCTATAAAACAATGGAGGCTTTATTTGATACCATTAGTACACTGAGAGCCGATAGCGCCGCAATACCGGTATTGCCTGTTTTTGTATCTGAAACCTTAAGCGACTTTTATTTCAATAAAAATCCATATCGAACCAAGGAAATAATAAAAGCCGCCCGATACAGAGGTGTGGGCATTGAGGAAGACAGCAAAGTTTCACAAGTATTAGGATCTTCTTTCCAGAATTATAATTTTTATGAAAACAGTCTATATATTTTTGATAAAGATTTTATTTCACCCATTTCGGGTCTTTCAATTTCCTACTATAACTATGCCTTGGTTGATAGTATGGACATCAGCAATAAAAAGACTTACAAAATACGCGTTTGGCCAAAAAATAAAGGAGATCTTGTGTTTACCGGTTATATCTGGATACAAGATACAACCTTTGCCTTAAAACAAGTTTCTTTAGAAATTTATAAAAATTCCAATATCAACTTCATCGAAAAGGTTAGAATTCAACAGGAAATGGTAGAAGTGGAAAAGGATGACTGGTTGCCATTGAAAACCCGTGTATTAATTGATCTGGCTGAAATATCCAGTAACACCTTGGGAATGATTGGTACCTACTATACAAGTACTAAATATCAGAATGTAAGTACAAAGCATAATTTAAAATTCTTTGAACAAAAGCTTGAAGTAAAAAGTGATGCGGAAACCAAGGGCAATCGCTTTTGGGATACGATGCGCCATGAAAAACTCTCTTCGGCAGATGTGAGAATATTTAACCTTGTAGATTCATTTCGCAATCAACCTCTGGTTCAAACTTATGTTGATGTGGTTCAAGTTCTTACAGAAGGCTATAAGCCAGTTTTAAAAGAAAAATTTGAAGTTGGTCCTTATGTTTCTTTAGTTGGATGGAATCCATTGGAGGGATTAAGATTAAATTTTGGTATAAGAACAACCCAAAAGCTATTTAAAAACTCTATGTATGAAGCCTCAATTGGGTATGGTTTTTCGGATGGAAAAATAAAATATGTTGGAAATTCGACTTGGGTTTTAGACAGAAAGATATGGACCAGAGCAGGCTTGGGAATAAAGAATGATATTGACCTTTTAGGGGTTACCGACAATCCATTTCTAACAAGCAGTTTATTTAAATCTGTTAGTACATTCGGTTCAACCCGATTAAATTATACATTCGTATACAAAGCCTGGTTTGAAAGGGAAGTTATAAAGGGTATAACAATACATGCTGCTTTTAAACATGATGACTACAGATTTGTTGACTATTCATCTTACAAATTTTTTTACTACAAAAATCTTGAAACAGGGGACTTGTCGCAAAAGTTTAATACTACCAGCATCAATGTGTCCGCACGTATTTCACTCAAACAACTCTTTGTTTATGGCCATGTGGAAAGGTACAATTTCGGAAATCTAAAGCAACCCGTTTTTACCTTAAATTATGTAAAAGGATTAAAAGGAGTTCTTGGGGGGCAATTTGATTTTGACAAGGTTGGCATTAAAATTTGGCAATACAACAACTTTCTTAACTTTGGTAACTTTGAATATACTATCCAGGCAGGTAAAACCTTTGGAACTCTGCCTTATCCGATTTTGGAAGTGGCAAGAGGAAATGAATCTGTGGTTTCAAGTCCTAATGCATACAATCAGATGAGTTTTTTTGAGTTTGTAAGCGACCAGTATATTTCTGTTCAATATGAGCACAACGACAATGGCTTACTTTTTAACAGGGTTCCTTTCGTAAAAAAGTTAAAATGGCGTTTTTTCTATAACTTTAAATCCATTTACGGGAGTTTATCTAGTAAGAATTTGGCATTGACTCCAACCTCACCTTCTTTAGCAACCCAAATCGGACAGTATAAATCGTCATTCGTACCGTATACCGAAGTTGGCTATGGTATTGAAAATATTTTGAAATTTGTGCGCATAGATTTTATTCATCGTTTAAACTACTTGCAAAACCCAAGTGCAAAACCGTTTGGGGTTAAAGTTAATTTCTTATTTAAATTTTAGGAATACTTGAACTAAGAGTCCAAAGCTGCATAATTTACCAATTAATTTCTTTCATTATCAGGGAATAAACGGGTGAAAAATCCTATCCCAAATTCAATGCGCTTACTTTGGTAAATAAAATGGGTGTCTAACAAATTTTCCTATTTACAATAAATTGCTTTGCTTAATCCTGAAGATTTCCGGTTTTAATGGTGTTGCTCAAATTTATTTCTTTTGATCATGAGGCAAATATCAGAAGTAGTTTGGGATAGGCAAATATGCAGCAGGGTGCGACTTTACAGAAAACTTTCACCAGCTTGTACCTAAAGGCATTCTTCAAATTCTTGATAAGAGGAATTTAATTTTTCTAAACATTTTCTGTTTTCAATAATTGCAGATAGGAAGAATTTTGGGAATTCGCATTCTTTTATTTTTCTTTTCTTTACCCAAAGTAAATTAATTCCATTGTATTTTTCTTTGTAAATAAATTTAAAAAAATCAGGTGTAGTTATATTACAATTTAACTTTAAGTATTTAGAAGGCACACTAATAC
>Ga0163144_10005269_pt1 | contig 28773 bp, 19 predicted proteins | sample OliLak19BULKMAT1_FD_123175 | JGI IMG/M metagenome (GOLD analysis project Ga0163144, IMG submission 123175) | Freshwater microbial mat bacterial communities from Lake Vanda, McMurdo Dry Valleys, Antarctica - Oligotrophic Lake LV.19.BULKMAT1 | ecosystem: Environmental > Aquatic > Freshwater >...
AGCGCGGCGCCGGCCGCACTCCGCGCCTGCGCCTCGGCGAAGCTCTGCCCCGTGCCCGTCACGTTCAGCACGCGCCCACCGCTGGCGCGGAGGATGCCGGCTGCATCGAGCGTGGTGCCGGCATGGAAGATCGTCACGCCCTCCGGCAGCGTGGCGGGCAGCGTGATGGCCGCGCCCTTCTCCGGCGTGTCGGGATAGCCCTTGGCCGCGAGCACCGTGGTCACCGCAAAACGGCCCTCGTGCAGTTCCAGCGGCGTCGGTGCCTCGCCGCGTGCCATGGCCTCGAAGCAGCGCAGCAGGCCGCCCTTCACCAGCGGCAGCACCACCTGCGTCTCCGGGTCACCCAGGCGGCAATTGAATTCCACCACCCACGGCACACCGGCCTGCGTCACCATGAGTCCGGCGTAGAGGATGCCGTTGAATGGCGTCCCGTTGTCCCGCAGGGCCGCGAGCATCGGGTGGAGGACGTCATCGAGGGCGCGCTGCAGCAACTCGGGCGTCGCCAGCGAGACGGGTCCGTACGCGCCCATCCCACCGGTGTTCGGCCCGGCATCGCCTTCGCCGAGGCGCTTGTGGTCCTGGGCGGCGGGGAGCAGCTCGATGTCGGTGCCGTTGGTGAGCGCCAGAATCGACACCTCCTCGCCCTCGAGGAAGCTCTCGATGACCACCGTACGTCCCGCGTCACCGAAGACGCCGTGTCCGAGCATCGCGGTGACCGTATCGCGCGCTTCGCCGCGCGTGGCGCACACCACGGCACCCTTGCCGGCGGCGAGGCCGGAGGCCTTCACCACCAGCGGCTCGTCATGGCCGTTGATGTAGTCGAGCGCGAGCGGCAGATCGGTGAAGGTGCCGCTCGCCGCGGTACGGATGCCGGCGCGATGCATGAGCGCCTTGGAGAACGCTTTCGACGCCTCCACCTGCGCCGCCGCCGCACTGGGCCCCACTACCAGGCGCCCAGCTGCGCGCAACTGATCGGCAAGCCCGAGCGCCAAGGGCACCTCCGGCCCGACGATCGTCAGCTCGATAGCGTGCTTGGCCACCGCCGCCACGATGCCGTCGATGTCGTCCGCGGCGATGGGGAGGTTGGTGGCCACCGTGGCGGTACCCGGATTGCCGGGCGCCGCATAGATGAGGGCATTGGGTGCTTCACGGCGAAGGGCGGCCGCGAGCGCATGCTCGCGACCGCCGCTGCCTACGACGAGCAGGCGCATCGGACTCCGGTGCTGCGGTGCAGGGTCAGGTTCGGGCCTTGTCGAACGCATCCTTCACGCGGCCGGCCGCACGCGTTGCCGCGTCCTTCACCGACTGCGCCACATCCTTCAGCTCATCCGTGTAGTAGTCGCGGGCGTCCGCAAAATGGCTGCTGTACGGCTTGGCGTCGGCGTCCGACCCACGGCGGATGTACTCACCCGCGATGATCCGATCGTATGCGCCGCTGCGCACCCACGCCTGCAGCTCGGCAGCGCGCACCACATGCATCGGATGCGTGAGCGCCAGCGTATTGAGCACCTTCCAGACGATATCCAGCCCCTCGCCCGCTTGCAGATACTCATTGGCCTGCGCCATGAACGCTTCGGGATTCAGTTCGCCCTTGGCGAGTTGCGAACGGGAGCCGCCGGCCATCTTCATGAACAGGCGCTGCGACGCCATCGGGTCCTGCCCACCGAGCAGCCCCGCACGGTCCGCCGAGAGCTCCGCCTTCCGCGACCACTCGAGGAACGCCAGGCGCACCGGGAGCAGCACCAGACTCGCCAGCATCGGCAGCGCCCCGAGCGACACCGCCAGAAAGATCGCCGCGATGGTGCGGTACAGCACATGACCGCTGATCACGTGGCCCATCTCGTGGGCAATCAGCGTACGCAGTTCGTCTTCGTCGAGCAGTTCGAGCGCCGCCGAGTGGAGGACGATGAACGGCTTGTCGATGCCGTACGCACCGGCATTGAACACCGGCGTCTGCGAGACGTACAGCTCGGGGACCTCGTCCCAGTCGAACGTGTGGCATACCTCGACGTGCGTCGTCCAGAGTGCCGGAAGCTGCGTGGGGCCGACGCGCACGGCATTGCCCTGAAACAGCAGGCGGACCCCCTGCTCGCCGCCGAGCAGGCCGAGAATCCGGCGGATCGCTTCGTCCACGCCGGGCACGGCGCGGAGCGCCTGCAGGGCGGCGCGGTCGGCGGGATGCTCCCAGCTGATCGCGGCGATCTGCGGCAGCGTCTTGCGAGGGCGAATCGTGGGAATGCTGGTCATGTCATGGCTCCGGAGTCGGGATCCCTCACCGTACGTCAGCGATCCCGTGCGGTTTCGGCCTGCAACTTCTGCAACGTCGCGCCCCCGATCCCATCGTCGGCGGCGCGCGTTGGCTCAGCCGTTGATCGCCGTGTCCAGATCGGCGATCAGGTCGGCGACATCCTCGATGCCGCAGCTCAGGCGGAGCAGCGAATCGGTGAGCCCCATCTCCTGCCGCAGGTGCAGCGGCACCGAGGCGTGCGTCATCGACGCCGGGTGTCCGATCAGCGACTCCACGCCGCCCAGCGATTCCGCGAGCGTGAAGAGATGCACCCGCTCCACGATCCGATGCGTCAACGGCACATTGTCCGTGTCGAAGCTGATCATCCCGCCGAAGCCGCTCATCTGCCGCGTGGCCAGGGCATGCTGCGGATGCGACGGCAACCCCGGATAGAAGACCTTCGTGACCTTTGCCTGCGAGGTGAGCCACTCTGCCACCGCACGGCCGTTCAGGTCGTGCTGCCTCATCCGGACGGCGAGCGTCTTGGTGCCGCGCAGGGCCAGCCAGCAATCCATCGGGCCCGGGACACCGCCGGCTGCGTTCTGCAGGAAGCCGATGCGCTCGGCCAGATCGTCACGCTCGGTGATCAGCATCCCGCCGATCATGTCCGAGTGGCCGTTGAGGTACTTGGTCGTGGAGTGGAGGACGATGTCGGCCCCCATGGAGAGCGGCCGCTGGAAGATCGGCGTCGCAAAGGTGTTGTCCACCACATAGAGCAGGCCATGCGCCTGTGCGATGTCGCCGATCGCCGTGAGGTCGCACAACTGCATCATCGGGTTGGTCGGCGTCTCGGCGTAGATCATTCGAGTGGAGGGCGTGATCGCCGCGTCGAGATTGGCGATCACCCGCAGATCGACAAACGAAAAGTGCATCCCGAATTGCGTGAACACCCGCTCCATGAGGCGATGCGACCCGCCGTACACGTTGGCGCCCACCACGACATGATCACCGGTCTTGAGCAGCTTCAGCACCGTGTCGAGCGCGGCGAGTCCCGAGCCGAACGCAAAGCCGTGCCGCCCGCCCTCGAGCGATGCGACGTTCCGCTCCAGCGCCTCACGCGTGGGGTTCTGGGTGCGGGCGTACTCGTAGCCCTTGTGCTTTCCGATGCCGTCCTGCGCATACGTCGACGTCTGATAGATCGGAGGCATCACCGCGCCGGCGAGCGGATCGGGGCGGGCGCCGCCGTGCACCGCGCGGGTGGCGAGGCCGTGGACCAGGTCGGAATCGGCAATGCGTGTCATGGAGCCTTCAGGAAGCGGGAGATCGGCGCTGCGCAGAGTGTAACGGCCGTTCCGGGACCGCGAAAGGCGCGCATTGTCTCTTGGGTCGTACGTGTCGATAATGGGGCAGGACATGACAGAACCGACCACCGCCCCCGTGCGCTGCCTCATCGTCGATGACGAGCCAAGCGTCCGTCAAGCGCTCCGGAAGATCGTCGAGAAGCAGGGACTCGCCGTCACCGAGGCGGAGAACGGCCGCGTGGCGCTCGCCTATCTGGCGGAGCACGGCGACGTTCCGGTCTGCATTGCGGACATCCAGATGCCCGAGATGGATGGCGTCGCCTTCCTGCGCGAAGCCCAGCGTCGGCACCCCGACATGGCGGTGCTGATGCTCACCGGCATGGCCGATGTGCGCACCGCCGTGGAATGCCTGCAGATCGGCGCGCTGGACTACCTCTCCAAGCCGGTGATGCCGGGTGAAGTGCACGCCCGCATCAACAAGGCGCTCGAGAAGCGAGAGCTGATCCTCCAGAACCGCTTCTATCATCAGCACCTCGAGCATCGCGTCCGGGAACTCGATCGCCTGAACCGGCAATCGCTGCTCAACGGCGTGCAGACGCTGGTACATGCGCTGGAAGCCAAGGACGCCTACACGAGCGGTCATTCGCAGCGGGTCAGCCGGTATGCGCACCGCACCGCCATGCACCTCGGCGTCACCGGCGACGAGTTGGAGCTCATCCGTCTGGGCGGCGAGCTCCACGACATCGGCAAGATCGGCACGCGTGAAGCGGTGCTGAACAAGCCCGGCGCGCTCGACGACGCAGAGTTCGCGCATATCAAGCTGCACACCACTCTGGGCGAGCGGATTCTGGCGCCGGTCTTCGCCGAGCAGGTGACGGTGCTGCGTATCGTGCGGTCGCATCACGAGCGGATGGATGGTCGGGGGTTTCCTGACGGCCTGCCCGGCGATCAGATCCCGCTCGAGGCGCGCATTGCCGCGGTGGCCGATGCGTTCGACGCCATGACCACGAGCCGTGCCTACCGCGCCTCGCGCACGCCGGAGCTTGCGTACGAAGAACTCACGCGTTGCCGAGGCACGCACTTTGATCCGAACGTGGTCGATGCGTTCTTGCGCGCATTCCCCGATCCCTCCCGGTTGCCGCTCGCCATCTAGGCCCGCCACCGGGGTCACTTTCTCGTCCCGGAATCCATGTCTCAGACTTTGATGATCAGCGTGTCCGGCATGCGCGGTCACGTCGGCACCGACCTCACTCCCGAACTTGTGACGCGGCATGCGGCGGCGCTCGGCGCGTGGGCCAAGGCCGCCGGCAAGCCGCTCGTGGTCCTTGGCCGTGACGCGCGCACCAGCGGGCCGATGTTCTCGTTGGCGGCGACGGCGGGCCTGCAGAGCGTGGGCTGCGACGTGATCGACCTCGGTGTCGTCCCCACGCCCACGGTACAGATGGCCGTGGAGCATCATCACGCCGGGGCAGGGCTGATCATCACCGCCAGCCACAACCCGATCGAATGGAATGCCCTCAAGTTCGTGGGGCCGGACGGGATCTTCCTCGACGCAGAGGCCGGCGCCGTGGTGCGGGCGTTGGCGGAAGCGGGCCCGACGCGCGGCGGTTGGGACGGCATCGGCGCGCTGCGCACCGACCCGGACGCGGTGGATCGTCACCTCGATGCGATTCTGGCGCTGCCCTTCGTGGATGCTGCGGCAATCGTGGCACGACGCTTCACCGTGGCGCTCGACACCGTGCGTGGCGCCGGCGGCCCGGTCATCACGAAGCTGCTCGAACGCCTCGGTGCCACGGTGCACGGCATTCACTTGACGCCGGACGGGATCTTCCCGCATCCCCCCGAACCGTTGCCCGAAAACCTCACCGACCTGAGCGCCCACGTCCGTGCCACCAAGGCCGACCTCGGCATCGCCATCGATCCCGACGTGGACCGGATGGCAATGACCGACGAGACCGGCCGGCCCATCGGCGAGGACTACACCGTGGCGTTCGCCGCGCGCGCCGTGCTGGCCCTCTCACCCAAGCCGGGCACCGTTGTCGTCAACCTCTCGACGAGTCTGGTCGTCGAAGATGCCGCCCGCGACCTGGGTGCGCGCTTCGTGCGGGCGCCAGTGGGCGAGGCGAATGTTGCCCGCGCCATGCGGGACGAGCAGGGGACGGTGGGCGGTGAGGGAAACGGCGGCGTCATGCTGCCGGCGCTGCACATTGGGCGGGATGCGCCGCTGGCTGTGGCGCTTGTCCTACACTACCTCGCCACCACTGGGCAGACGGTGTCGGCGGCTGTCTCAGCTGTCCCGCAGTATACGATCGTGAAGGCCAAGGGCCCCCGTGGCGCAGACCTTGCCCATCTGTACGGGAGACTCCGGGCACGATTCCCGGAAGCGGCGGCCGATGATCGAGACGGCCTCCGACTGTCCTGGGTGGATCGATGGGTGCACGTCCGCCCATCCGGGACGGAACCCATTGTTCGCTACATCGCGGAAGCCCCGACCGAAGCCGACGCACAAGCGCTGGTGGACGCCGCAAGGGCTTAGCACAGAGACCGAGGAGTACGTCACGCATGTGCGGCATCGTCGGATACATCGGCACGAAGCAGGCAACGGAGGTCCTCATCTCCGGACTCCGCCGTCTGGAGTATCGGGGATATGACTCTGCCGGCGTTGCCACCCTGGAGGGGACGCGCCTCTCGCTGGTGAAGGCGTCGGGCAAGCTTTCCGTGCTGGAGCAGAAGCTCCGCGAAACGCCGGCCGTCGGGACCATCGGGATCGGGCATACGCGCTGGGCGACGCACGGACCGCCGACCACCGACAACGCCCATCCGCACATGGATCAGACGGGCCGCATCGCCTGCATCCACAACGGCATCATCGAGAACGCCGGTTCCATCCGGAAGGCGCTCGAAGCGCGTGGCCACAGCTTCAAGAGCCAGACCGACACCGAAGTGCTGGCGCACCTTGTGGGCGAGCTGTACGAGGGCGACCTCGAGCACGCGGTCGCCGCGGCGCTCGCCGAGGTCGATGGCGCCTACGGCCTCGCGTTCATTTCGACGGACGAGCCCGGTCTCATCGTTGCGGCCCGCAAGGGATCGCCGCTGCTGCTTGGTGTCGGCGACGGCGAGTACTTCCTGGCCTCCGATGCGACCGCACTCATTCAGTACACCCGTCAGGTGGTCTATCTCGACGAAGGCGAGATGGCGATCCTCACGCGGGACGGCTATCGCATCCGGACGCTGAAGGACGTGCAGGTGGAACGCCCCGTCGCCACCATCGACTGGGATCTCGCCACCATCGAGCGCGACGGCTACGACCACTTCATGCTCAAGGAGATCTTCGAGCAGCCGGAGACGGTCGAGAACGCCATGCGCGGGCACCTGCTCGAGGACGAAGGCACCTCGCGCGTGCACGGCCTCCGCATGTCCGACGAAGAGCTGAAGCAGGTGAAGCGGATCGTCATCACGGCGTGCGGTACGTCCTGGCATTCGGCCCTCATCGGCGAATATCTGATCGAGGAGATGGCGCGCATTCCGGTGGAAGTCGAATACGCCTCGGAATTCCGCTACCGCAACCCGGTGGTCGACGAGCACACGCTGGTCATCGCCATTTCGCAGTCGGGTGAGACAGCCGATACTCTCGCCGCGATCCGTGAGGCGAAGCGCCGCGGGGCGCGTACGCTCGGTCTCGTGAACGTCGTCGGGTCGTCCATAGCGCGGGAGGTCGATGGCGGTCTCTACTTGCGGGCGGGCCCGGAAGTCGGCGTCGCAAGCACCAAGGCGTTCACTAGCCAGGTGATCACGCTGGCGCTCGTGGCCCTCCGTATCGGCCGGTTGCGCAATCTCAGCATTCTGCAGGGGCGCGAGTTCATTCACGCCATGCAGCAGCTGCCGGGGCAGATCCGCGAGATTCTCTTGAAGGCGCCGGAACTCGAGCTGCTCGCCGAGCGTTTCAAGGATTCGAGCAACGCACTCTTCCTCGGGCGCGGCGTGAACTTTCCGACGGCGCTCGAAGGGGCGCTGAAGCTGAAGGAAATCAGCTATGTGCACGCCGAAGGCTATCCGGCCGCCGAGATGAAGCACGGCCCGATTGCGTTGATCGACGAGCATATGCCGGTGGTGTTCGTGGCGCCGCGGGATGCCGTCTACGGCAAGGTCGTCTCGAACATGGAAGAGGTCCGCGCCCGTGGCGGTCGCATCATCGCCGTGGTAAACGACTGTGACACCACCGTGATGGGACTCTGCGATACTTGTGTGTCGGTGCCGAAGACGCACGACCTGCTGACGCCGGTCCTAGCGATCATTCCGCTGCAGTTGTTCAGCTACTACATGGCCGTGAAGCGGGGATGCAACGTGGATCAGCCTCGGAACTTGGCCAAGTCGGTGACCGTGGAGTAGTCGGCGATCTGATAACGCCGCGACACGACACCGGCTTCGGCCGATAGCCGCCGCCCTTGGTACCCGCGCAGAAGTCGGGGCTGAAGGCGGCGGTGCCTTTTGCGGCAGGCTCGAGTCTCAGCGCAGCCCGACCGGGTTGTCGATCTGCGTGAGTGCCGGCCGCTTGGCATTATGCTTGTCGCGCATGAACCTCGGGGAAGATGATGCGCGTGGTGCTGCAACGGGTGCGTGACGCATCGGTCACGATCGACGGACGGACGACAGGCGCAATCGGCCGCGGATTTCTCGTGCTGGTGGGGCTTACGCACGGTGATACCGCTGCCGAGGTCGCATGGATGGCCGAGAAGGTCGCGGGGCTGCGTCTCTTCACCGACACCGAGGGGAAGATGAACCTCGGCCTCGAAGACGTTGGCGGCGACCTCTTGGTGGTGTCGCAGTTCACGCTCTACGGGGACGCGGCCAAGGGGCGCCGGCCCAGCTTCATCGCGGCCGCGCGCCCCGACACGGCCATCCCGTTGTACGAACAGTTCGTGGCGCTGCTCCGGGCCAAGGGGTTCAAGGCCCCCACCGGAGAATTCGGCGCCGACATGCAGGTGTCCCTCGTCAATGATGGTCCCGTCACGCTCATCTTGGAGCGGGAGCCCGCGCAGTGAATCAGCACATTCTGACCCTTGCAAGCGCCAGCCCGCGCCGCAAGCAGCTCCTCGAAATGCTCGGCATTCCGATCGAAGTGATCCCGAGCCATGTCCCCGAAGTGCGCGCCCCGCACGAAGACCCGATCAGTTACGTGCGGCGTCTGGCGCATGCCAAGGCGCGCAGCGTGCCCGGCACCTATGTGCTCGGTGCCGACACCACCGTCATTCTCGGCGGCGACATTCTCGAGAAGCCCGTCGATGCCGACGATGCCTTCCGCATGCTCCGCAAGCTGGCCGGCCGCACGCACGAAGTGGCGACTGCCATTGCTCTCGTCAAAGGCGGGCAGCTGTTTGAAGCGGTGGACGTGAGCAAGGTGACCTTTCGCGGCGCTGACGATGCTTTCCTCCGAGCCTACGTCGCCACCGGCGAGCCGATGGACAAGGCCGGTGCGTACGGCATTCAGGGCTTCGGCGCGGCGCTGATCGATCGATTGGAGGGCGACTTCTTCGGCGTGATGGGGCTGCCCGTGCGGAAGGTGCTCGATCTGCTCGCCAACGCCGGCTGGCCGTATCGCTTCGGACAGCCGGCGTCGTAGACTCCGGCGCCGTGCGCACGCCGCCGGCCATGCCGCTCAGCGGCGCTCCGAGTGCGCGGCCAGCGCCAACGCCGCCAGCACCGCGCCCGCCTTGATCTCCGTCTCGCGGAACTCCGCGTCCGGATCACTGTCCGCCACGATGCCCGCGCCCGCCTGCGCATACGCCCGGCCCTTGTGCATCACCACGGTGCGAATGGCGATGGCGGTATCCATCGTCATCCCGCCCCAGCCCACATAGCCCACCGCGCCGGCATACGGGCCGCGCTTCGTCGGCTCCAGTTCGTCGATGATCTGCATGGCGCGCACCTTCGGCGCCCCGCTCACCGTGCCTGCCGGAAAGCATGCTGCCAGCGCGGCGAGCGCATCGGCGCCCTCGCGCAGCGTGCCGCGCACTTCGCTCACCAAGTGCATCACGTGCGAATAGCGCTCGATGGTCATGAACGCCGAAAGCCGCACGCTGCCGTACGCTGCCACGCGGCCCACATCGTTGCGGCCCAGATCCACGAGCATCAGATGCTCGGCGCGCTCCTTCGGGTCGGCGAGCAGCTCCTCGCCGAGGGCGAGGTCTTCCTCGGTGTCCTTGCCGCGGCGGCGCGTGCCGGCGATGGGACGCACCGTCACTTCGCCGTCTTCCACGCGCACCAGGATCTCGGGGCTCGAGCCGACGATGTGCAGGTCGTCGCAATGCAGGAAGTACAAGTACGGCGCCGGATTCAGCGCACGCAGATAGCGATACGTGAGGAACGGATCAGGCGCGGGGAGATCCAGACGGCGTGAGAGCACGGTCTGAAAGGTGTCACCGGCCGCGATGTACTCCTTGATCTGCGCCACGGCAGCAAGGAACGCCGCGTCGCTGAACGGCGTTGCCGTCTCGGGTCGTGGCAGCGTCGGCAGGGCCAGCGGCGCCAGCGGGACTGGCTGTGCCAACCGATCGAGCCAGTCGGTGATACGCGCCTCGGCCTCGGCGTGGAGTGCGGTGAGCACGGCGTCGTTGGCGCCTGCGGGGATCTCCACCGAGATGATCACCGTGGCGCGGTTGTAGACGTTGTCGAGCACCAGCAGCGCATCGGTGATCATCAGCACGGCGTCCGGCAGGCCACGGTCGTCGTGCGGGGTGTTGGGCAGCGACTCGATGGTGCGGATCACGTCGTATCCCAAGAAGCCGACGGCGCCGCCGGTGAAGCGCGGCAACCCCTCGACGACGGCCGGCACATGCCGACGCATCAGTGTGCCGAGGTGCTCGGTGGGGGCGAGGTCGTCGGAGCCGGCGGTCCAGCCTGCGGCCGATGTCCAGCGCTCGGCGGTACGGCCGTGATAGCGCCAGACCTCCTTCGGCTCGGTGGCAAGAAAGGTGTAGCGGGCCCACCGCTCGCCGCCTTCGAGCGACTCGAGCAGGAAGCCGTACGGGCCGCGGTGCAGCTTGGCAAAGGCGGTGACCGGCGTGTCGCCGTCGAGGAGCACGGCGCGGGTGACGGGCACGATGGTGGCGCCGGCGCGCGCACGCGCCGAAAAATCGTCGAACGAAGTCGTCATTGCGGAGCGGCCACGAAGTAGCGGCCATTGTCGAAGATCGCCGCGGCCAGAAAATCGAGCGCAGGGCGTGAGGAAGGCAGCAGCACCGCCTCGGTGGCGGAAGTCTGCTGCGCGATGGCCAGCGCCCGTTCAAAGCCCAGCCGCGACACGTAGCGCTCCATGGCGCCCGGCGGTGGGGTGAAGTGGCGTCCGTAGCGGAACTCGAGTGTCAGTGGCTCCAGGATCGGCCCGCTCGCCTGAATCTCGACGCCGTACTCCCCAGCGATCGGCGTCAGGCGCACCGTCACCGGCGCGTTGCCGCCGAAGCTGCCGGCTGCGACGCTGAGTGCCGCAAAGACATCGAGATCCTGTGCCGTGTGCCGCAGCACGATGACGCGCGGTGCACCCGGTGTCACGGTCACCGTGGTGTCGGGGACGGCGCCGGACGGTGCGTCATAGATCAGCGGGAAGAGTACCGTGAGGGCAAACGGCGCCGAGGGTTGCGGCCGCGCCGGTGCCCCCGCGACGAGCACGGGCGGCGTGCCGGCGCGGCTGCCGGCGCACGCCGCGAGCAGCAGCAGGGCGGTGCACGTCAGGAGGCTCCGGCTTGCCGTCCGCGGGCAACGCGTGTTCACTTGCCCTCACGATGACATGGCGGCATGGCTGGGTGCTCGGTTGCTGGTGGCTGGCAGTGGCGTCGCCGCTGGCTGCGCAGGAATGGGATGCCGTCGAGGCGCAGGCGCTGCGCCGCCTCGGCGAGCAGCACCGTACCGGCGAGTCCGGCGCGGCTGCACGCGGCTGGCGCGGTACGGCAGTCGGTGTCATCCGCTGGTCGATGCAGCTCGCGCCGGACGACCTCGTGCAGCCGCCGCGTCCGCTCACCATCGATACCGTGCGACTGGAAGTCTACGGGCGCGGCGCCGGAAGGAGCAAGCAGATCCTCCGCGTCTGGCAGCGTGGTCGGGCGTTGCCGGCCGACATCACCTACCACCGCGATCACCTCGGCATCGTCACCGACGGCTTCGGTGCCACCATCCGTCTGGGCGACGGCGACGAAGTGCGCGACGTGCTTCACCCCCTCGCCCCCGGTGCGGATTCCCTGTACGAAGCCGCGATCGGCGACTCGCTCGCGGTGCTCGGCCCCGACGGGCCGCTGCGGCTGCGTCAGCTCCGCGTGCGGCCGCGGGGCCCGGGCCGCAGCGGCGTCATCGGGGTGCTGTATCTCGATGTCGCCAGCGGCGCGCTGGTGCGCTTCGACTTCGCGTTCACCCCGTCGGCGTATCGCGATGCCACCGTCGAAGACATCACCGTGCAGCTCGAGCAGGCCCGTGCGGAGGCCGGCGTCTGGCTTCCGTTTCGGCAGTCGCTGGAAATCCGCCGCCGTGCGCGCAACGTGGATCTTGCCGTCCGCACCATCATCCGGGCCGACTGGCGCATCAGCGCCGACCTCGACGACACGCTTCCCGACTCGCTCTTCGCTGGCGACCGCATCACCGGCCCGCGTCGGCCCTCCGTGGTGGCCGACGTCGCGCCGATGCCCCTCAGCGCGGACGATGGCACCCGCCTCCGCAGCGAGATCGGCCGCGCGGTCGGGACGCGCATTGCCGATGCACGCCGCGGCGCGCGCTTCCGCACGCGCGGCGCCGCGAGTCTCGTCACCTTCGATCGGGTGCAGGGGCCGGCCTTCGGTGCCGGCATCGGCGTGCCCGTCGGCGGGCAGGTCCGTCTGGATCTCGATGCCGGCCTTGGCATCGGATCGGCGATGCCGACGGGTGGCGTGCAGTTGCATGGCCCGCTTGGCCAGGGCGTCTGGCAGTTCGTTGCGGAGCGCCGCGTGCGCGATGTCGCGGATCACCCCGTGATCTCGCCGGCACTCAACGCGCTCCGCAGTCTCATCTCTGCCGACGATGCGGGCGACTGGGCCCGCGTTGCACGCGTCTCGCTCGGCTGGCGCCGCGGCCGGGCGTTCGGCGTGTCGATGGCGCTCGAGGATGCGGACGCGCTCCGCGCCACGGCAGCGTCGCTCGGTGGAGTCTTCCGGCCCAACCCGGCGCTCGGCACGCGCACCTTCGGCGTGCTCCGGCTTGATGCAACGCGCCAAGGGGTCTTCGTGGGTCTCGAAGGCGGCGCCGGTGCCGACGCCACGTACGGCCGCGTCGATCTCCGCGGAGCGGCCAGCCGTCGAGTCGGCCCCGGCACGTTGCAGCTCCATGCCGCCCTTGGCGTCGCAAGCCGGGGCACGCCCGCCCGCCGCGGCTACGTCCTGGGTGGCCGGGGTACTCTCGTCGGCGAGCGGTTCCGCGCGTTCGACGGTTTCGGAATGGCGCTCGTCCGGGCCACCTGGCTCACCGATCTCCGCGTGCCCGAGCTCCGCCTCCGCGGCCCTGTCACGACCGGGCCGACCGTCCGGCTCGGGCCGTTCGTGGGCGCCGGCGGCACGTGGCGGGATGTACCGGCGCTCGCGGGAGCGGCCTTGCACGGGTTGCGCCCCGTGGCGGGATTGGTGGTCGAGCCCCTCTGGGGAATCGTGCGGATCGAGGTCGCGGCGCCGCTTCGGGGGCCTGATGCCGGCCGGCCGGGCCTCGTCGTCGACATCCATCCGGACTGGTGGCCCCTCCTCTGAACGGGGTATTTTAAGCGACTTGTCTAATGGAGTATTCAGAAAATGGCATTCGTGGACGAGTGGCTCGTCGCCACCGTGAAGACGCTGTTGCCCGATGTGGACGTCGAGGCACTGCGTGCGGGTGGGGCGACTTCGCTGTGGGATGCGCTCGTCACGCGGAAATTGGCGGATGACGTCGAACTCACATCGGCGGTCGCGGCGCGCTTCCGGTTGCCGATCGCCGATCTCTCGCAAGTCGATCCCCGCGTCCGTGATGCGGTGCCGGAGAACCTGATCCGACGCTTCGCCGTGCTGCCCCTTCGCATCACCGATTCGCACCTCGAAATCGCCACGGCCAATCCGTTCGACATCGACGCCGAGAAGATGCTCGCCTTTTCGAGCGGCCGCGAAGTGCGCGTCTTCCTTGCGTCGCCGGCGCGCATCCGCGAAAAGCTCGAAGCGCTGTATGCAGCCAATGCCCAGAGCTCGCAGGCCGCGGAGCAGGCGCTCGGTTCGCTCCTCTCGTCGATGGACGATTCGCTGATCGAGGTGACGCAGCTCGAAGACACCGATGGCTCGGACGACGGGGCCGGTGCCGACGAAGCGAGCCGGGCACCGATTGTCCGGCTGGTGGACATGATCCTCGCCGACGGTATCGTTAGCCGGGCCAGCGACGTGCACATCGAACCGGTGGAGACGGGCGTCATCGTGCGCTACCGCATCGACGGCGTGCTGCGGCAGGTGATGAAGATTCCGCGCAACGCCGGCATCCCGCTCATCTCGCGCATCAAGATCATGTCGGCGCTCGATATCGCCGATCGGCGTCGTCCGCAGGACGGCCGCGCGCGCGTGGCGGTGAATGGTTCGCCGGTGGACCTCCGCGTCTCGACGCTGCCGGCCGCGCATGGCGAAAAGGTCGTCATCCGGATCCTGAACCAGAAGTCGACGATCCTGTCGCTCGACTCGCTCGGCTTCTTCGACGACGACCGCGACCGCATCATCGATCTGCTCGGCAACAAGGAAGGGATCATCCTCGTCACCGGGCCTACGGGCTCGGGCAAGACGACGACGCTGTATTCGTGCCTCCGCAAGCTGCAGGAGGGCGACATCAACATCGTCACCGTCGAAGATCCGGTCGAGTTCAAGCTCGGCGAGAAGATCGTGCAGGTGCAGGTGCACGAGAAGGCGGGCCTCACCTTCTCGGCCGCACTCCGCTCCATTCTGCGTCAGGACCCCGACGTCGTGCTCGTCGGCGAAATCCGCGACGTCGAAACCGCCGAGACGGCGGTGCAGGCATCCCTGACCGGCCACTTGGTGCTCTCGACACTCCACACCAACGATGCCGCCACCTCGGTGACGCGCCTCGTGGACATGGGCATCGAAGCGTACAAGCTCTCGAGCGCCCTGCGTGGCGTCATTGCGCAGCGCCTCATCCGCCGCATCTGCCCGGTCTGCCGCGACATCGACACCGCGCCGGTGCCGCCGCGGCTGCGCAAGTACATCCCCGAGGGGTCGACGCTCTACAAGGCGGTGGGCTGCGGCGAGTGCGCCACCACCGGCTATCGCGGGCGCTTCAGCATCGCCGAAGTGATCACGATGACGCCCGAGATGAAGCGGCTCATCGCGAGCGGCGGAACCGCGTCGCAGATCACCGATGGCGCACGCAGGGCCGGCATGGGCTCGCTCTTCCAGAACGGCCTGCGCCATGTGCTGCGGGGCACCAGTACGGTGGAAGAGCTGCTGCGCGTCACCGATATCCCGGTCGAGGACGAACCTGTCGCCGAGCCGCCGAAGCCGGCGCCGAGTGCGGCCGCGCCGCCGATGGCGCCGGCGCCAGTCTCCGCACCGATTCCGGTGGCGGTCGCTCCGCCGACATCGGTGCCGGCCTCGGTCCCGTCTCCCGACCTCACCTTCGATCTGCTGGATGCCGGCCTCGACGCCGCGCCGACCTCCAGCGGCCACGGGCGCGGGCGCCGCATCCTCCTGGTCGAGGACGAGGATCAGTTGCGCCGCGTCATGCGCGACCTGCTGGAGCGCGAGGGCTACGTGGTGGCCGAAGCGCGCGACGGCGTGCAGGCCATCGACGAGTGCGACCGCATGGCGCCCGATCTGATCATGCTCGACCTGAACCTGCCGGGCCTCGACGGGTATGGCGTCCTGCAGCAACTGCGCTCGCGCAAGCAGACGCAGGATGTGCCCGTGATCGTTCTGACCGCCAAGGGTGACGAAGACAACGAGGTCCGCGTCTTCGAACTCGGTGCAGACGATTTCCTGACCAAGCCGTTCCGTGCGCGCGCCCTTTCGGCGCGGCTCGATGCGGTGCTGAACCGGCGCCGCGCGCAATAAGCGCGGTGCGTCTTCCGACAGAACTCGCCATGACCAGCAGCACTGCGGCCCAGCGCGCCGCCGACCCCGCCGAGGGCCTTGCTCTCGTGAAGCCCGCCGTGAAGGCGCAGCCCGCCTATACGCTGGATGCCCCCGTGGCGCGGCGGAAGCTCAACCAGAACGAAGCCCCGCACGATCTGCCGGAGCACCTCAAGCAGGAGGTCATGGCCCGCGCGCTGGCGCAGCCGTGGCACCGCTATCCCGAGTTCGTGCCGAAGGCGCTGGTTGCCAAGCTGGCCGCGCGCTTCGGGCAGGATCCCGAGTCGGTGCTGGTGGGCAACGGCTCCAACGAGCTGATCCAGGCCGCACTCACCGTGCTCCTCGAGCCGGGTGATGTGGTCGTGGCGCCGTCGCCGACCTTCTCGCTCTATCGCCTCATCACGAGCGTCGCCGGCGGCCGGTACATGCCGGTGTCGTTCGGGCAGCGGTTTGCCTACGACGAGGATCTGCTCCTCGAAACGGCACAGCGCGAGAACGCCAAGGCGGTGGTGGTCTGCACGCCCAACAATCCCACCGGCTCGGCGGCGTCGAGGGGCTTCGTGCGGCGACTGCTCGATGAAACCGATGCGATGATCGTCGTGGACGAGGCGTATCAGGAATACGGCGGGCCGACGGCGCTACCGCTGGTGCACCAGAGTTCGCGCGTCCTCGTGCTGCGTACGTTCTCGAAGGCGCTGGGCCTTGCGGGTCTGCGTTGCGGCGCGGCGTTCGTGGCCCCGGCCATGGCACGCGAGATCGCCAAGGCGAAGCTCCCGTACAACGTCAACCACGTGACGCTCGCAGCCGCCGAAGTGGTGCTCGACAATGGCGACCTCGTGGACGCCGCCGTCGCCGAAACGATTGCGGTGCGAGATCGCTTTACCGCCGCCCTGCAGCAGGTGAAGGGCTTCGAGCCGATCCCTTCGTGCGCCAACTTCGTGCTGGTGCGCTGCAAGGCGGTGACGCCGAAGCAGGTGTACAAGGCGATGCTGGAGCAGCACGGCATCCTGCTGCGCGATGTCTCGGGTGCGGCCGAACTGCACGACTGTCTGCGCGTGTCGATCGGTACGGCGGAAGACATGGACGCCGTCCTCGCCGGCTTTCAGGGGTTGGTGCGATGAGTACGCCCCGTATCGGTGAGATGCACCGCACCACCAAGGAAACCGACGTCCAGGTGAAGCTGAATGTGGACGGCACGGGCAAGGCCGTGCTGAGCACGGGCATCGGCTTCTTCGATCACATGCTCGATGCATTTGCCCGCCACGCCTACCTCGATCTCGAGGTGACAGTGAAAGGCGACCTGCACGTGGACGGCCATCACACCGTCGAAGACACCGGCATCGCCATCGGGCAGGCGCTCGGGCAGGCCCTTGGCGTGCGTGGCGGCATCCGTCGCTACGCCGACGCGGCCGTGCCCTTGGATGAGGCACTCGTGCGCGCCGTGGTGGACGTGAGCGGCCGGCCGTACCTCTCGTACAATGTGCCGATTGCCACCTGGCAGATGCTCGGCGACTACGACGTCCTCCTTACGCCGGAATTTTTCCGTGCGCTGGTGGTGCACGCCGGCCTGACCGTGCACCTCGACCTGATCCGCGGCGACAATCCGCATCATATCGTGGAGGCGACGTTCAAGGCGTTTGCGCGTGCGTTCGATCTGGCCACGCAGGCAGAGCCGCGCCTCGCTGGCGCTGCCGCATCCACAAAGGGCGTCCTTTGAACGCGGTGCCGCTCGTGGTGGTGGACTACGGTGTCAACAATCTCCGGAGTGTCCGCCGGGCGCTGGAGGAAGGCGGACACGCCGCGCTCCTCAGCAGCGACCCCGATCTGGTCCGCCGCGCCGATCGCGTGGTGATGCCCGGCGTAGGCCACTACGCCAAGGCGATGCAGAATCTCCGCGACACAGGCCTCGGTGCTGCCGTGCAGGAGGTTGCCGCGGCTGGCCGTCCGGTGATGGGCATCTGCCTCGGCATGCAACTGTTCTTTGCGAAGAGCGACGAAGCGCCGGAGGTGCAGGGCCTCGGGCTTCTGCCTGGCCGCATCACGCGCTTTGCCGTGAATCTGCCGGTGCCGCACGTGGGGTGGGCCGCCGTGCAACGGACCGCGGCTGGCCTGGCGCATCCTGTGGCGGCCAAGGGCTTCGCGCACGATCCGGAGTTCTTCTATCACGTCCACAGCTTTCACCCCACCGACCTTCCCGACGGCGTGACCCTCGGCACCGGCGACTACGGCGGTGCATTTGCAACGCTCGTGGGCCGTGACAATGTGCTCGGTGCGCAGTTCCACCCGGAGAAGTCGCAGCAGGCGGGAATTCGGCTGCTTGCGGCATTCGCCGAGTGGACGCCGTGAGTGTGACGGTGTCGGCGGGCGTGGTGCACGTGGTGGATGTGTATGTGCTGCGAGGGACGGGGCCGTCGATGCAGGTGCTCCGGCTGCGGCGCGCGCCCGGGCAGCGTTGCGCCGGCGCGTGGGAGTCGGTTCACGGCCGACGCGAGCCGGGCGAGACGCCGGTGCAGGCGGCGCTGCGTGAGCTGCAGGAGGAAACGGGCTTCGTGCCGCGCCGCTTCTACAGTCTGAGCCGCATCGAGCAGTTCTGGCTGCATACCGCGGAGGCGATGGCCATTGCGCCCGTCTTCGCCGCGTTCGTGGCTGACGACGCGGCGCCGGTGCTCGGCCCCGAACATGATGCCTGGGAATGGCGCAGCGCCCACGACGGTGCCGACTTTGCCTGGCCACGCGAGAACCGTGCGCTGGCCGATGCTCTTCATTTGCTGGGCAGCGGCTCTGCCGGCCCGCTCGAGGATGTGCTCCGCGTATGCTAGCCCGCCGCATCATTCCGTGCCTCGACGTCAAGAACGGCCGCGTCGTGAAGGGCGTCAACTTCGAGGGGCTCCGCGACGCCGGTGATCCGGTGGAGCAGGCTGCCCGCTACGATCGCGACGGCGCCGACGAACTGGTCTTTCTCGACATCACCGCCAGCTGGGAAGCGCGGAGCAGCGCCCTCGAGATGGTGCGCCGCGTGGCCGACACCATCTTCATCCCGTTTACGGTGGGTGGGGGCATCCGCTCTGCGACGGACGCGCAGGAAGCGCTGCATGCCGGTGCCGACAAGGTCTCCATCAACACGGCCGCCGTCCGCGATCCGTCGCTCATCGATCGCATCTCGGGCGACTTCGGCGCGCAGTGTACCGTCGTGGCGGTGGACGTCAAGCGCGTCGATGATCGCTTCACCGTGATGGTCACCGGTGGACGCGACGCGACGGGGCTCGATGCCATCGACTGGATCCGCGAGTGCGAGCGGCGCGGCGCCGGCGAAATTCTGCTCACCTCGATGGACCGCGACGGCACGCAGGCGGGCTACGATCTCGAGCTGCTCCGCGAGGCCTCGGCGGCGGTGCGCATTCCGATCATTGCCAGCGGCGGTGCGGGGTCGTTGCAGCACCTGAGCGATGCCCTTGATGCGGGCGCGCATGCCGTGCTTGCGGCGAGCATCTTCCACTTCGACGGTTCGTCGGTGCCCGAAGCGCGGGAGTGGCTGCGGGCGCGAGGGTATCCGGTGCGGCCGGTGTAGGCTGCGCCGTGGTTGGCCGCGGAAACGCGGAACCCCGGCTGCGCCGTCTCCACCGACGAGAGCCGCGCGCGGTGATCTCGTCGTTCAGCGCACGCGCGGCGACCCGCTAGCCCGCATCGTGTGCCCCAGCGTGCCCAGCAGCGCCTCCATCGTGAACGGCTTCGCCACGAAATTCTCGCCCTCACGCAGGCCGAGTTCCGCATCGCCGAACTGACCGGAGAAGCCGCTGCAGTAGATCACGGGCAGGCCCGGGCGTTCGGCGTGGATGCGCCGGATGAGTTCGGTGCTGCTCAGCGCTCCCGGGACCAGCAGGTCCGAGATGATCGCATTGATCGTCGAACCATGCTGCTGCCAGATTTCCCAGGCGGCATCCGCGCTCTCGGCGGCGTACACCGTGCACCCCTGCCGCTCCACCAGGCGGGCCATCGCTTTGCGCAATGCCGCCTCATCCTCGATGAGGAGCACAGTCGTGCCAGCCAACGGATGCGCGTGCGCCTGATCAGGCGTGCCGGCGATCGAGGCCGCGACCGGCTCGGTCGGTGCATTGCTCACGGGCAGATAGAGCGAGAGCGTCGCGCCGGTGCCGTCCTCGTGACTGCTCGACGCTTCCACCGCCCCGCCATGCTGGCGGGCAATGTGTCGCATCGTGGCCAAACCCAGCCCCGTACCGCGGTCATCGCTCTTGGTGGTGAAGAACGGCTCGAAGATCCGGCTGCGAATGTCAGCCGGTATGCCCGGGCCGTCGTCCTCGACACGCAGCGCCAGATAGCGGCCGGGCCGCATCGCCGCGTCGATGTGAGCGGCGCGCTCGGCATCCACGAGCAGCGCCTCCGTCCGAATCGTCACGGTACCTGTCCCCTCCATGGCATCGGCGGCATTGACGCACAGGTTCACGAGGACCTGCTCCATCTGATGGATATCCGCCCGCACGGTCGGCGCCGAGGGGTCGAGTGCCAATTGCATCGGGATGCGTGGTCCGAGCAGGCGATGCAGCAGGCGCGAGGTGGTGCGAACCACGTCGTTGAGATCGAGGGTGCGTGGATCGAAGCGATCCTGGCGAGTGGAGGAAAGCAATTGGCGCGTGAGCGCACGGCCCCGCTGCACCGTCTCGGTGATGTCGTCGAGAAATTCGCCGCGCGCCTCCGGCTCCTCGTCGGACCGCAGCACCTCTGCGGTCGCGGCGATCGCCCCGAGCAGGTTGTTGAAGTCATGCGCGACGCCCGCGGCCAGCCGGCCAACCGTTTCGATGCGCTGCAACTGCATCCGTTCGTCGCGCACCTGTCGGCGCTGGATGGCGAACCGCAGCGCCCGCGACAGCGCAGTGCCCTGCATCTCGCTCTTCTGCAGGTAGTCGTCCGCGCCCATGCTGATGGCATCCGGACCGGTCGTGGATGCGGCGTTGCCGGTGAGGACCACAATCGGCACTTCGGCATCCTGTCGCCGTAGCACCTGCACGACATCCCTCCCGCTGCTGTCCGGCAGGCCGAGGTCGGTGAGGACCACGTCGAACCGCCGCGCCGAGAGTGCCATGAGCGCATCGGTGAGCGTGCCCGCGGTCACGACCTCGAACACATTCGGCGCGAATCGCTCCAGCGCCTTTCGGCAGATGAGGGTATCCGAGGGCGAGTCCTCCACCAGGAGTACGAGCGCCGGCGCGCCGGCCGGCCGCGCACGTTCCGGCGGTGCCGTGTGGGTGCGTGCGAGGTCAGGGGCCTGCGCGGGCAACGCGGCCGGCACCGTCACGACATCGAACCAGTACTGCTCAAGACATCGCATCGCCGCACGGAAGTCGCGGAAATCCACCGGCTTGGTGATGTAGCTGTTGGCCTGGGCGGCGTACGCCCCGGCAATATCGTCCGGCGAGGCGGAGGTGGTGAGCACCACCACCGGGATGAGCCGGAGCACCGGATCGCGCTTGAGGACCTCGAGCAGGGCGCGGCCATCCATGCGCGGCATGTTCAGATCGAGCAGGATCAGTTGCGGCCGCGGCGCATCGGCGTACGGTGGCTCGTGCCGAAGAAAGGCGAGGGCCTCGACGCCGTTGCCCACCATGTGAATGGTGCTCGCGAGTCCGGTATTCTTGAGCGCGGCGCGGGTAATCAGGCGGTCCGTCGGCGAATCTTCGACGAGCAGAATGTTGAGCGCGCGCGGGACGGTCGGCGAGGGGCTCATAGGGCACGCTCCGGCAGGGTGAAGCGGAATTCGGTGCCCGCGCCGTCCGTCGGCGCAATCCAGATCCGGCCACCGTGACGTTCGACGATGCGTCGGCAGAGGGCAAGCCCCACGCCGGTGCCGGGATAGTCCGTGCGCGTATGCAGACGCTGAAAGATCTGGAAGACACGCTCGCGCGCCTCGACCGGAATGCCGATGCCGTTATCCCGTACGGCAATTTCCCAGAGCCCATCGCGGCGCTCCGCGCGCACGCTGACCCGGGGCGCCGTGGCGGAGCGGTACTTGATCGCATTGCCGACGAGATTCTGGAAGAGCTGCGTGAGCTGAAACTGGTCGGCGGTGATGGTCGGCAACTGGTCCACGGTGACCTCTGCGCCGCTCTCCTCCACCGCCTGCTGCACATTGCGCAGCGCATCCGCCAGTGCCGTGCGCAGCGACACGGTCCCGAAGGCGTCCCCGTGCGTCCCCACGCGCGAGAAGCTGAGCAGGTCCTCGATGAGCTGCTGCATGCGCTTGGCGCCGTCCACCATGTGCTCGATGAGTTCGTCGGCGTCGGCGTCGAGCCGGCCGCGATACTCGCTCTCCAGGATCTGCGCACATCCGGCCATGGCCCGCAACGGTTCCTGCAGGTCGTGCGAAGCCGCGAACGCAAACTGCTGCAGGTCTTCGTTGCTGCGGGCGAGTTCGGTGGCCTGGGCCTGAATGCTGTGCTGCAACTGCACCTGCTGCGTGATGTCGCGCGTGAAGAAGAGCAGCCCGCCGATGGCGCCGCTCGGCTCCTCCCACGGGCGCGTCTCCCACTGGAGCCAGAGCACGCGTCCATCGGGCTGCGGGAACGCCTCGGCGTCGTTGCGCAGCACCTCGCCAGCCAGCGTCCGCTCGTGCAGCTCCGGCCAGTGCGCCGGCTGGTGCGGGAAGACGTCGACGTGGCGCCGGCCGATGACCTGCTCGCGCACCAGGCCGTAGTCCGTCATCCATTGCTCGCTCGCCTCGATGTAGCAGACGTCCCGATCGAGCATGGCAATGGCGGCCGGCGCCTTGCGGATGAAGGCGCGCAGCTGGTTCGTATTCTCGGCGCTCCGACGTTCGGCGATCACTTCGGCCGTCACGTCCCAGCTGACGCTGATCAGGCGGACAGGCTGGCCCAGCGCATCGAGGAACACGCGGGAGGTGGAACGGACATGTCGTTCGCCCTTCACCGGATGTGTGACACGCGACGTCGACGTGAAGGTGGGAGCGCCCGCGATTCCGTCGCGGACTGCGGCATCGGCGGCCACGCGATCGTCGGGATGCAAGGCCTGTCGCCAAATCTCGTACGTGGGCTGTGTGCCGATGGGCACGCCATGCAACTCGTACATCTGATCGTTCCAGACCATTGCTTCCGTGGCCATCGTCCTGTCACAGACGCCGGTGCCTGCACCGGACGTCGCGAGCACGAGTCGCTCCGCGAGGCGGGTCCGCTCCAAGCGTTCCTGCACCAGTTCGGTGACATCCTGCAGAGTGCCGAAGAGGCGGAAGACGGTACCGGTGTCGTCGCGCTCCGCCAGCCCGCGAGCGATGGCGAAGCGCGAGGCCCCGGCCGTCGGTGCCAGCTCCAGTTCGACTTCGTACGGAATGCCCTCGGTACGGGCCAGCGCGACCACCTCGACCAAGGTGGCCCAGCTCGCCGGCGTGTAGAAGGTGTGGTGGGTATGGAACGGCGGCGCAATCTCGGCGAGCGGGACCTGCAGGATGCGGAAGAGCTCGCCTGACCAGGTGACGGTGTCCGAGGCGATGTCGTAGCTGAAGCTGCCGGTGTGCGTGATGCTTTGGGCGAGTTCGAGCATTTCGGAGGTGCGCCGCAGGTGCGTGGCCGCAGCAATGGCGGCATTCATCTCCGACTGCACGCGGATCTCGAGCGCTTCGTTCAGTTCGGCAAGCCGCTCCCGGCTGTCGCGAAGATCCTGGATGTCGGTGTTGGAGCCATACCAGCGCTGGATGTTGCCGTTGGTGTCGATGTCGGGGATCGCCACGGTCTTGAACCAGCGGTAGGCGCCGTCGTGCCGACGGAGCCGGTACTCGATGTCGGGCTTGGAAAGCGTCGCGACAGCATGCGCCCACGTCGCGGCCACGCGTACACGGTCCTCGGGGTGCACGCGTTCGAGCCAGGCGGACCCCAACTGCGGTTCGGCGGGAATGCCCGTATAGGCCACCCACTGCGGACTCAGATAGTCGCAACTGCCGTCGGCGTCGCAGGACCAGACCATCTGCGGCAGCGACTCGGCGAGCAGCTTGAAAGCACTGAGGGGAATATGCGACCTCGACCGGCGAGGGCGGCGGAGGTGAGGCACGGCTGGCCTCTGGTCCGTTGACGCCTTTGACCCTTCCAGTATCGTCACAGGTGCTTGTAAAGTGAAAGCGACGACGGACGCTGTGCGAGCCGCAGGGCGTCTGGACGCTGTCGGACGACCGGCGGGCGCTTGGAGGGCGGTACGGGATTTCGACGCCCACGGCCAGGGGCACGGGCTTGCTCCCCGCCACGCCCTCATCGCGGATCGCACGGCCGTTGCAGCCTCGCCGCCGTTCTGCCCGCTGCCACGTTACTTTCAGCACTGTGGGATTCATACTCCAAAAACGAGCGGATCACGAGTCATCCAGAGCGTCCTGCGGGCGGTGCTCAGGGTCACTCGACAGGCAACCTGACCGCTCACCAGGCGAAGGATGAGCTGAGCGTGGAGCGATCCAGCAAGGCACCACCGACCAGCATCTCGGCGTCGTCTGAGGCGGTCGAGACGCAGATGGCGCTGCTGAATGCGCTGTCGGCGCCGATCGCGCTGCTCGACGCGTCCGGGGCGATCGTCGCCGTCAACGACGCGTGGCGCCGCTTCAGCGCAGCCAGCGCCGTCCACAATCCGGATGTCGTCGTCGGACACAATTATCTCGACGGGTGTGAACGCGCCAGCGGCCTATGCTCGGAAGAGGCCCGCCGCGTCGCCGCCGGCATCCGGAGCGTGCTGCGGGGCGACGTCGACGAGTTCGATGTCGAGTATGCCTGTCATGCGGCACTTGACGCGCACTGGTATCGCCTGACGGTGACGCCGCTGCCCGGTGGACGGGCGGCGGGTGTGATCGTCATGCACGTCGACCTTACCGGCCGCGGGCAGGACGCATCGTCGATACGACGCACGGAGCAGCGCGCGCAAGAAAGCGAGCAGCGATTGGGGTTCGCCCTCGGTGCCGCGGATATCGGCGACTGGGACATGGACCTTCGCACCAACGTCACCCGTCGCTCGTTGCGACACGATCAGTGCTTCGGCTACGTCGAGGCGGTGCCGGAATGGGGCTACGACACCTTCCTGGCGCACGTGCATCCGGACGATCGTGAACGCGTGGATCAGGTCTACCGGACCGCCATGGCGGGCGCCGGGGACTACGAGGTCGAGTTCCGCACGGTGTGGCGCGATCAGTCGGAGCACTGGCTCTGGTCCAAGGGGCGCTTCTACTTCGACAGCGACGGCGCGCCCTGCCGCGTAGCCGGCATTCAAGTCGACGTGACGGCGCGCAAGCATTCGGAACAACATCTCCAGCGCCACAAGGCGAGTCTGGCGGCGTCCCAGCGCATCGCGCATCTCGGCAGCTGGGAGCTTGACCTCGTCAATGTCGGCAATCTCTCCGAGGGTGGCCTGCGCTGGTCGGACGAGGTCTTTCGTATCTGGGGGTACGAGCCGTACGCCATCGAGGTGACGTACGACAACTTTCTCGCCGCAGTGCATCCGGACGACCGGGACCTGATCTCAGACGCCGTCGCGAGCGCACTGCGGGATGAACGCCCGTACGATCTCATTCATCGCATCATTCGGCCGGACGGAACGGAACGTGTGGTGCGCGAACAGGCCGAATTCGTGTTCGATGAGACATCGGGACAGGCGATCCGGATGCTCGGCACGGTCCTCGATATCACCGAGCCGCGTGCCAACGAACTCGCCCTCACGCGCACGCTTGAGCGCCTGCAGAATGCGCAGCGGATCGGCGAGATGGGCGACTGGGAATGGGACGTCCAGGCGAATGAGATCAGCTGGTCGCCGCATCTCTTCGAATTGACACAGCGCGACCCGTCGGACGGCCCGCCCAGGGACTACGCGGAATTGGAGCAGCTTTTCGACGAGTCCGTTCGTGAGACCCTGCGAGCGCACGTCACGCATGCGGTCAATTCAGGTGAGTCGCAGCGGTATGAACTGATCGTCGTGAGGCCAAACGGCGAACGCATTCCTGTCGAGGCGTATGCGGTGCCCGAACGGGATGCATCGGGCGTGGTCCGATACCTCCGCGGCACGATGCACGATATCTCGAGCCGCAGACGCGCGGAAGCCGTGCTGGCCGCCAGCGAGCAGCGGCTCGAGTTGGCGACGCAGTCCGCCGGCATCGGTATCTGGGACCTGAACATCCTGACTGACACGCTCGTGTGGGACAAGCGCATGTTCGAGCTGTACGGCGTCGCGGAGCAGGACTTCACCGGTACGTTCGACGATTGGTGGCGCTGCGTACATCCGGAGGACGGGCCACGCATTGCGGCCTCCTACGCTGACGCGCTGCGCGGTGAGCGAGCGTTCGGTCTCACGTTTCGCGTTCGCTGGCCGTCGGGCCAAGCGCGCCATCTCGAAGCGCACGCCGTGGTGCAGCGTGATACCGACGGTGCACCCGTACGCATGATCGGTGTGAACTGGGACGTCACGACTCGCAAGCGCGAAGAGGCCGCGTTGTCGCAGCTCGCCGACATCGTCGCGTCGTCTGACGATGCCATCATCGGTGCCGATCTCGAGAGTATCGTGACGAGCTGGAATCGTGGTGCGGAAAAGGTCTTCGGTTTCTCGGCAGCCGACATGGTCGGTACGTCGACGATGCCGCTCATTCCGGACGACCGGCAGCACGAGGAGGCCGATATCGTCCGCCGCGTGCAGAATGGTGAGAGCGTCGAGCAGGTCGAGACCGTGCGCCGCATTCGGTCAGGCCGTTTGATCGAGGTGTCGATGACGGTCTCCCCCATGCGCGATGCGCTCGGCAGCGTCGTCGGCATCTCCACCGTCGCGCGCGACATGTCCGAGCGCAAGAAACTCGAGCGGCAGTTCTATCGCGCGCAGCGCATGGAGAGTATCGGCACCCTCGCCGGCGGCATCGCGCACGACCTCAACAATGCCCTCACGCCCATCATTCTCTCGCTGGACCTGCTCGCGTCGTCGTTTCCGGATCCCGACAGCCAGGAGATGCTCACGATGGTGGGCGCGAGTGCCCGGCATGCCGCGGGCATGGTGCGGCAGGTGCTCGCCTTTGCCCGCGGCGTCGAGGGGAAGCGGCTGGAGATCGATATCCGGGTGCTGATCGCCGATGTCGAGAAGATCGGTCGCGACACCTTCCCGAAGCAGATCGCCATCACGACGCGCACTCCGTCCGATCTGCGGCCGGTACTGGGCGACCGCACGCAACTGCAGCAGGTGCTCGTGAACCTGTGCGTGAATGCGCGCGATGCGATGCCGAACGGCGGGCGCCTCGCCATCATCGCCGAGAACGTGCGTTTCGATGCGCAGGAGGACCGCGTTCCCGAGGCGCTCACGGCGGGAGACTACGTGTGTCTGCGCGTCGAGGATTCCGGCGAGGGCATGTCGCCGGAGGTGATCGAACGCATGTTCGAGCCGTTCTTCACGACGAAGGAGGTCGGCAAGGGGACGGGGCTGGGCCTCTCGACCTCCTTGGCGATTGTCGAGAGCCACGGTGGCGTCATACGCGTGTACAGTGAGCGAGATCGTGGTACCACGTTCACGCTGTACCTGCCGGCGCATCGTGATCCCTCGGGGATGCTCTCCGCGGTACCGGAGGCCGCGCCGCGTGGAAATGGCGAACTCATTCTCGTCGTCGATGACGAGCCGTCGGTCCGGGCCGTCACGAAACGGATCCTCGAGGCCTATGGGTACCGTGTCCTCCTCTCATCGGATGGCATGAGCGCCCTGGCGCTCTTCGACGCGCAGCGGGCCGAGATCGCCGTGGTTCTGACCGACATGATGATGCCGGTGATGGACGGGCCGACGATGATCCGTGCGCTTCGAGTGCGCGATCCGGCGGTGCGGATCATCGGGACAAGCGGACTGTCATCGCACCAGTACGACGAATCGTCGCCATCGGGGCTGCGGCACTTCGTACCGAAGCCGTGTGCGGCAGATACCTTGTTGCGCACGTTGCAGTCGATATTGGCCGAACCGCCCAGACCCCCCTCCCGCGGCGGGGTCGGCACGCGTTAGTCGGTCAGCGCTAGCAACTGATCGAGGAGCAATCGCTGCTCCCGTCGCGTCGCATCGCCCGCGTGCAGTCACTCCGGGAAAAAGGCTCCGTCATTCCGTCGTCGTGATCCACGGCCCGAGATACGGTGCGGTACGACTCTCGCGGCACGCCAGCAGTGCCTCGGGTGGTCCCTGCGCCACGATCCGTCCGCCCGCCGCGCCCGCCGCCGGACCCATGTCGATGACCCAGTCACTCGATGCGACCACACGCATGTCATGCTCCACCAGCACGACGGTGTTGCCCGCATCCACCAACCCATGCAGCTGAATCATGAGCTGATCCACATCGGCCGCATGCAGGCCCGTGCTCGGCTCGTCAAGGACATACAGCGTGTCACCGCGCTGTGCCCGTTGCAGTTCCGTCGCAAGTTTGATGCGTTGCGCCTCACCGCCGGAGAGCTCGGTGGCCGGCTGGCCGAGGCGCAGGTAGTCGAGCCCGATGTCGCGCAGCAGCGCCAGCGGCCGCGCGATGGCGGCCTCCTCCGCGAAGAAGGTGTGTGCCTCTGCCACCGTGAGCTGCAGCACGTCGGCGATGGTCCGGCCCTGCCACTGCACCTTGAGCGTCGCCGGGTTGTACCGCGAGCCATGACAGGTGGGGCAGGGTGCATACACCGTGGCCATGAACAGCAGCTCGGCACTCACGAACCCTTCTCCTTCGCATGTGGCGCAACGTCCGGGCACCATGTTGAACGAGAATCGGCCGGCGTCGAATTTCCGTGAACGCGCGGCTGTTGTCGCAGCGAAGAGCCGTCGCACATGGTCGAACAGACCGGTGTACGTGGCGAGATTGGAACGCGGCGTGCGCCCGATGGGCTTCTGGTCTACGGTCACCAGGCGGCGGATGTATTCCCCGCCTGCGATGATGCGTCCACGCGTGCGCGTCAGAAGCCCGGGTTCTTCGTCGTCGTCGGGCGACGCGGCGGCGAGTCGCGTCGGAGGGCCGAGGTGCTCACCGACGAGGTCCACAAGCGCCTGACTGACGAGGCTCGACTTCCCGGAGCCCGAGATGCCCGTGACCATCGTCATGGCGCCGATCGGAATGCGGACGTCAAGATGGTCCAGGTTGTTGCGCGTCACCTGCGCCAGCTCCAGCCATCGC
>Ga0163144_10005270_pt1 | contig 28768 bp, 29 predicted proteins | sample OliLak19BULKMAT1_FD_123175 | JGI IMG/M metagenome (GOLD analysis project Ga0163144, IMG submission 123175) | Freshwater microbial mat bacterial communities from Lake Vanda, McMurdo Dry Valleys, Antarctica - Oligotrophic Lake LV.19.BULKMAT1 | ecosystem: Environmental > Aquatic > Freshwater >...
GCATGAAAAAAATTGTTTTGATCGAAGACGACGCCGACCTCTTTTCACTCCTGAAGTACAACCTTGAAAAGGAAGGTTTTGCTCTCGTTGGATCACAAACCGGCAAGGGAGCGATCGACCTTTGCCGCCGCGAAAAGCCCGACCTGATACTCCTTGACATCATGCTGCCTGATTCCGATGGCCTCGACATCTGCAAAGGAATCCGCAATCACTCTGAGCTGGCCAATATCCCGGTTATTTTCCTTACGGCGCGCGCCAGTGAAACAGATCGTATCCTCGGTCTCGAACTGGGCGCCAACGACTACATCGTCAAGCCATTCTTCGTTCGCGAACTGATCGCCCGGGTGAAAGTTCACTTCCGTGGGAGCCAGTCCTCGGCCAAAGTATTGAAGGCTGGATATCTCGAACTTGATCGGACCGCTTGCCGGGTGAAGCTTCGCCAGGATGACTTGCAACTCACCGCAACTGAATTCCGCCTCCTCGAATTTCTCATGACCCGGCCTGGCGTGGTATTTAGCCGTGAGCAATTGCTCGATGCAGTTTGGGGCCACGACCGCGCAGTGACAGACCGCACTGTCGACGTATACATTCTTCGCTTGCGACAAAAGATCGAAGTCGATGCAACTGCGCCAAACTTCATCCGCAGCGTACGTGGCTTTGGCTACAGCTTCAACGAAAGTGCGCTTACCCAACCGACTGAAAAGCTGGTGGAATTGCACCAGTAGTGCTGAAACACAGCCGCTCCCAAACCATGAGCGATCCTGTGTTTCCATAATCTTACGCATTGGCATACAACTTGCAATGAATGAGGCATGAATTGCCGAATCATTCACATTCTCATTGTTTTCTCAATTTCAAGGGCTCTCGCGCAGGAGCAACCTTCGCATGCAGCGGCCGTCACTTTGCCGGCCGGAGCCTGGGTGTCAGTTCGTGTCAATCAGATGCTTTCGAGCGACAAGAGTCAGGCCGGGGATACCTTTAGCGCCACACTCACTCAACCCTTGATTGCCAATGGAATTGTGGTCGCACGCCGCGGCCAGACGGTGCTTGGCCGAGTATCTGAAACCAGCAAGGGCGGCCGTGTCAAAGGCACTTCCCGTCTGGGTATAGAGATCATCGAGCTAAGCCTCGTGGATGGCCAAAACATTCCTGTCCGCACCCATCTGGTTGAATCGACCGCTGGAACTTCAAAGGGACGGGATGCGACGGCTGTCGCGACAACCACGGGTATGGGCGCTGCTATCGGAGCGGCTGCTGCTGGTGGTTCGGGCGCCGGACTAGGGGCGATCGCGGGAGCGGGTGCTTCACTCATCGGCGTACTTGCCACCAAGGGTCGACAGACTGAAATCTATCCCGAGGACCAGGTAACATTCCGCACCCTGGCGCCCGTTCCGATCTCAACCGACCAGGCAGCGCATGCATTCCAACCTGTGCGCCAAGAGGACTACTCACCAACTCAACTTCAACCACGAGTCCAACGGCAGACAACCGCGTGGGCACAAACGCCCTTCTTCTACGATCCATTCTGGGGCGGCGGATACGGCTACGGATGGGGTCCAAGATTCGGATTCTATGGCGGTCCCGGATTCTTCAATGGCGGTGGGCGTGGCTTCAGGCGCATTCGATAGGCTCCCACCATCGCAGGCTGTGGGTGCTTAGCGATAAACTGTGCCCAGCACGCTATGACTCGCCTACTCACGCTGATCCTTGCAGCGCTCCCTGCGCTTTGCCAAAACGCCTTTTACCTGAAGCCGAATGATCGGGTAGTTTTCTTTGGGGATTCGATTACTGACCAACGCCTCTATACGACGTTTACAGAGACATATGCGGTAACAAGATTCCCCAAAGCGAACTACACCTTTACGCACTCGGGCTGGGGTGGAGATCGAGTCTCGGGCGGTGGGGGTGGACCCATCGATGTACGCTTGTGGCGGGATGTTTTCCCGTATAACCCAACGGTGGTCACGATCATGCTTGGTATGAACGATGGACGCTACCGGGCCTTTGACCAAACCATCTTCGACGAGTTTGACAAGGGCTATCGCCTCATCGTTGAAAGGCTCAAGCGGCAGCTTCCGGCCGCGCGCATAACAGTCATTCAACCTTCTCCATACGACGACGTCACACGGCCAGCGCTTTTCGATGGAGGCTACAACAATGTGCTGCGCCGATACGGGTTTTATCTCAAGGAACTGGCTGCCAGCGAAGGTCTGTTCTGGTCGGACATGAACACTTCGGTTGTCGATGCGCTTTCGAAGGCCAACACTGCGAATGCCACCGATGCAGCAAAGCTGATTCCAGATCGCGTGCACCCTGGGGCTGCCGGCCACCTGTTGATGGCCAAGGCATTGCTTGAGTCCTGGAGCGCACCAGCACTCGTAAGCGAAGTGGAAATCGATGCAGGCCGCCGCGCGATGACTGTGCAGCGCAATACATCTGTGTCAAACGTCAGCGTCAATGGGAAGACCGTCTCATGGCTTCAACTGGATGAAGCACTCCCAATGCCAGTGGACATGAAAGACCCGCTTGTGAAGCTTGCTGCCCAATCTTCGGGCTTCCACGATGCCCTCAACCGGCAACCGCTCAAGGTGTCCAGACTTGCTCCGGGCAGCTACCTTTTGCAGATCGACGGCGCTACAGCCGGAACCTTCACGGACACCCAACTATCCGCCGGAATCAATCTGGCGGAACTCCCAACGCCTATGGCCGATCAGGCCGCGGAAGTCCATGCACTCACCCTGCAGCACGCTGCGATACACAACACGCGCTGGCGACAGGTACAAGTTCCCCTCGAGAAATCCAATACGTCCGAAGTTCTGCCAGCTTTGAAGGCGCTCGATGATCTGGAGGCAGTGCTGATCCAGAAACAGCGGGCTGCCGCTCAGCCCAGGCCGCGTCAGTTTCAATTGACCGCCAACTAGGCTTGCAGTTGGCTGACGAGGAAATCGACCACGCGCTCGAACGGGTCAAACCCGAAGGCTTCGCCAATCGGCTTCCTTAGGTTGGAGTTCGCATTCACGTCGTAGAAAATCAACCGCCCGCCGGCAGCTTCCAGATACTCGATGCCGGCAACATCCAGACCCGCCGCCTGCACGATCTGCTCCCCGCATTGAACCGCCTCTAGCGGCACCTCGGCATAAGGATAGAACTCAACCGGCTTGACCGGCGCAGCCGTGGGAATCTCGCAGTGAGAATCACCCCCGCCTTCTGGATTGCAGGCTTCCGACGGACAAAGATTGAACGCACCATGCGAGACGACCCGCATTGCGTAGAGGAGCTTTCCCCCCAGAAACTCCATCCGCACGATCCCTTTGGCGGCATCAACGGGAAAGTATTGCTGCAACAGGAGCAGATGGTCCGGCTGCCACAGACCGGGTTGATCCCTTAAGAGCCGGGTCAGTTCTTCAGGCTCATTGAGCAGGAACATTCTGGCTCCGCTTCCACCCTGCTCCGGCTTCACCAATGCAGGCCAACCACCTTGCCATGCAGCCAGTGCCGTACCCGCATCGTTGAATGCAAGCGTTCTCGGATGGTCGATGCCTAAGCCCTTGAGCAACGCAGCCTGTTCGCTCTTGCGCAGTTCGAGCGCAAAGGGCTTTGACCCATTTAAAACGCGCGCGCCTCGCAGTTCCAGAGATCGCAGCAGCGACATGGCAAGAGGAACGGCTCTTGTGTTGCCGCGAACATAGGCGCTCGGGCTCGCCTGATTGAAGTAAAGCCGCGCTTCCGGCAGCGCGTCGGGATCAAATGCAGCCTGTTTCAGGTCGAAAGCAGCAAAATCCACCCCGCGACGCTCGAGCGCTGCAAACAATGGCTTCTGCCATTCCGGATGTTCAAACAAGACAACCAGGTCATGCCCCATGGCTCCCATTCTACTGGGCCATCGGAGGGGCACCGAGGCGAGATCGTGGTTCTGCCTTCGTTTCCAGCGCGTGAATCAGCTTCTCGGCAGCGACAGCCACTTCCAAAAATGCACGATCCAAAGATGGCTGATTGGTTCGTGAAGGTTTGTGAAATCCGCTGATCTTGCGCACAAACTGCAGCGCTGCTGCCTGAACTTCCCCTTCGGTTACGGGAGGCTCAAAATTGAATAGAGGTTTGATACTACGGAACATGGCGATCTACTTCTTCAGTTTCTGATACGGACGAGCGTCGGGAATGAACCCGTCGCGGTTTGGCATCTTCACTTGCGGAAGTGTCTTTTCATTGAGCTCAAAAGACTCGGTGATGATGCCATTCCAGTGCAGCAACAGCGCGGTCACTGCATAGACCTCATCGGGCTTCATCGTGCGAGGTGTCTCATAGGGCATTGCTCGAAAAATGGTGTCCCAAACAGTGGTTGCGTGAGGCCAATACGAGCCCACAGTTTTTACGGGCTTCGCTGTGGCGATCGTTCCGGCGCCACCCACAAGCCTGGGGTATTGCTGATCTCGCCCCTCCCCTTTCTCGTTGTGGCACTCGGCGCACTTTTCCTTGTAGATCGCCATTCCGGCCGTAGCAGTTCCCTTCCCGGCCGGCAACCCTCTTCCATCCGGAAACACTGTAATGTCGAGCTTCTTCAACTCTTCAGGCGACACTGGCTTACCCGACTGGGCGAACAAGGCGACCATCAACATCGTGCTAAACACTGGTCACGCTCCCGTCAGCCTTGACGCTCCAGCGTTTGACGCCGTTGTAGTGGTAAGTGCTATTTGGCCCTCGAGACGCAAGAATTTCATCCCGGGCCGGTTGCACATATCCGGTCTCATCTACGCAGCGCGACGAGATTTCGACCGGCTTCCCATCCCATTGCCAGGGCACCTTAAAGCGCACTACCGCTTTGCTTAACACCGGCTCTTCAAGCGTCGCAGCTTGCCAAGTTGCGCCGCCATCCGTAGAAACCTCGACTCGGTTCACCTTGCCTCGCCCAGACCAGGCAAGGCCTGAAATCTCATGAAAGCCCGCACCGGCCAATTTGTGTCCACCGGAAGGATGCGTAATCACTGAGCTGGCCTCCATCTCAAAAGAAAACATTGTCGCCTTGCCGTCCGGATGCAGGTCTGTATAATGCGCTGTCTCCTGATTGCTCATCGCCGGTTCGCTAGCCACATGAAGCCGATGCAGCCACTTGATGCAAGCATTGCCCTCCCAGCCTGGCAGCAACAGCCGCAGGGGATAGCCTTGTTCCGGGCGCAGCGCCTCGCCGTTTTGCGCGTAAACGAGTAGCGAATCCTCAAGCGCCTTCGCCATCGGAATGCTCCGAGCCATCCGGCACGCATCAGCGCCCTCTGCGATCACCCACTTTGCGCTCGACTGCACCTTGGCAGCCGCAAGGACAGTTGATAACTTCACGCCTGTCCATTCGGAATTGGACAACAGTCCATGGGATCTGCTGGCGTCCGCCCCTGCGTTGCCTGCCAGTTCACCACCTCCATTGCCAGCGCACTCAACGAAGTGCGGCCGCGTCACCGAAGGGAATCGCTTGAGGTCTTCCATCGAGAAACTGAGAGGCTGCTCTACCAGCCCATGTATGACGAGGCGATGCTGAGACGGGTCGATAACGGGTACGCCCGCGTGATGCCTTTCGAAATGCAATGAGGACGGTGTGATGGTGCCATACAGATCCTGAAGCGGCGTCCGGCTTGAACCGACGCCAATCGACTTCGTTGATTCGCGGGCGCCGCGTAGCGTTTTTTCAAACGGGCTGCGCTCACCGTAAGGACGCATGGTGAGGCCGGATGTAGGCTTGGAGGTGGTTGGGGTGCAAGATGCCAGTGTGAAGCTTGCGCCAAGTGCCAGCAATTTGCGGCGTTCTCGAGAAGTCATGCGTACGAAGCTACGCGACAAAGGCAAGTCGTGTCAAGATGTGGCAATCATGCCCAAGCCCATATCTGACGTGATTGCGTCGAAAATTGACGAAGACGCAGGGTTGATTGCCGGTTTGATCTCACTGATCCCGCATTCGCAGATGGACTGGCGGCCCGATTGGCCGCACGATCCTACAAAGCCACCCTTCTCAGCGCTTGAGCTTGCAACACACCTGGTCGAATCCTTCGCTGCAATTCCGGCATGCCTCAAGAAGCTGCACCCTGAAGTGCTGGCTCACTTTGAGCAACCAATGACCCAACCAGCCGTAGCCAGCATCCTGGCCTCCCTCGAGACATCAAGAGCACGCGCGGTTGAGGGTTTTTCTCTGACCGCCGATGAAGATCTCACCCGCGACATCCCCACCTACTTTTCCCCGCTCGGCGAGCCATTCCTCGAAACTCTCTGGGCCAACCTGAAGCATCTCCAACATCACACCTACCAGCTCTTTATCTACCTGAAGCTTATGGGCCTTCCAGTGACCACCGCAAACCTTCACAAGTTCAAGTCAACAGTTCCCCACCAAACAACCGTTGGCTAACCTGATCCCAGATCCGGTCGGCGTTGGCCCCGCCTCCGCAGCAGCCGGCCTCCCGGCAAACAGTCACCAACCCGGCGCGCTCCAGCATTTGTTGAAACAACGGCAAACTCGGCCCAAACTCACTTTCAAACACGCTTTCGTCCCAAGCCATGACCCGCTCCCGATAAGCATAAGAGAAGCAGTCCAGATCAATATCGAGCAGGATCGGAGACTCAGTCCAAGCCAGCACTTCCTGGGCTCGCACCCCGACTGGACCCAATGCTCCAGGCATCTCGTAGCGCCCGAAGATACCGTAGTCGCCAACCTGTTTTGGCAGATCACCCATTCGATCATCGACGCCAAAAACAAAGACATCGGCGAGCAACCCAAGCCGGATACCGGCAATGATCCAGTCATCGTCATGCCGGCTCAATTTGATTTCACAGCAAGCAATTACTTCGTCCACGCTGGCTGCTGGGGAGAGCGGAGAAGGCTCAGCAGCATCCGTGTGACGGTCAAAAAGAATCACCCGAACGGGCCGCGGCAGAACTCCACGCTCTTGGGCGTCAGCCACGAGAGGCAACACCCAGCGGTGGTCCTCATGCAGCAACACCTGCGTGCCCCGCCAGTTGTATCGCTTCAATCCATCCAGTTGCTCAAGGCGCTCAATTCCCATCCCCTCTACTCATAGCGCAGTGCAACCAAGCACTACCGGGCTCTTGGCCAGTCCGAACCAGTCTCCCTCACGGTTCGCTAAAATCGCAATCCTGATGACAGGCTTTCAACTGATTGAGCTCGATTGGCCTTCAACCGCCGATTTGGAGACTCCCCCGGCATTGCCCGCAACGCTGTTCTTGCGCCGTATCCGGGCTCTTCGCGAGCGGATGGAGAAGTCCAGAATCGAGCTGGCTCTGATCTACGGGGACCGCGAGCATTTTGCGAACCTCCATTTTTTCACTAACTTCGATCCAAGATTTGAAGAAGCACTTTTGGTGGTGAATCGCAACGAAAATCCACTCCTGCTTGTTGGGAATGAGTGCCAGGCCTACCTGCCTATCAGCCCTTTGTGGCGCAGCGGCGAAGTTCGAATGGAGCTGTTCAGGCTCTTTTCACTGGAGGATCAGACACGAACTTTGAGCCGCACGCTCCAGGACATCCTTCAGAGCGAGGGCGCCACCAAAGATGCACCCATCGCACTGATCGGATCCAAAACCTACACCAGCCAATTTCACTCCGATCTACCGTCCTACATCGTCGATACCGCCCGCGAAATCGCAGGATTCGAGCAGTGCCTGAATTGCTCTGGTTGGATGATCGACAATGCATCCGGACTTCGTACGACTCTGTCGGCCGCCGATATTGCGATTTTTGAGATCAACAACGTCAAGGCTTCAGAAGCAATCCGGCGCATGCACTTCGCCATGCGACCCGGCATCTCCGACCACGAGCTGCTGGCCGAAAACGTCCAATATGACGGAACACCGCTTAGTTGCCACATGACCTGCAAGACGGGGCCGAATCGTGTCAGCCTCGCAAGCGCCTCAGGCAACCGGATCGAACTGGGCCATACCTGGTCGGCGAACGTTGCCTATTGGGGCTCAAATGTCTGCCGGGCTAATTGGATCGCTCATGATGAAGGCGACATACCCATGGCAGCCAGGGATTACCTGGATGCTTTTGCCGGCCCCTACTTCCTGGCCATGGCCAACTGGCTCGAATCCATCCGCGTAGGCGCTGAATGTGGCCCAATCCACGAACAAACTCTGAAGATGCTTCCCCAAGAGCGATTCCACGTAGAACTGAACCCAGGGCACCTGATCGGATACGACGAATGGCCATGCGCTCCGTTCTACCGAGGCTCTGCGATCAAACTTCGTTCCGGAATGGCTGTGCAGTCCGATGTGATCCCCAGCCATCCTGTCTACTTCTCAAGCCGCATGGAAGACGGCTATGCATTGGCGGACAAATCACTCCGCGAGGAATTCTCTAGTTCCTATCCGCGGGCCTGGCGGCGTATCGAAGCCCGCAGGCAGTTCCTTGCAAACCAACTTGGAATCCGCCTCGACGAATCCGTATTGCCACTTTCCAATACGGCTGGAATCATTGCCCCTTGGGGCCTGTCGCCGAATCGGGTGCTGGCCCGCCGTTAGTTGGCGCCAGCTCGCTGCAATACTGCCTCCGCTGTCGTTGGATGCTCGTCTTCTTCAGCTTCAATCAGCCGCGGAGTGGTCTCAGGCAGATGAGTCTGCCACCAGCCCATCGCTGCATCTTCGCACCAGTTCGGAAGATCCTTGAGCCCGCGAATTCTGCGGTGCAATTCTTCCGCATTTTGGATTCTGTCCTCCGGCTTCTTCTGCAACAACTGCATAACGATGGCTTCGAGTCCAGCAGGAACCGCGACACCCAGCTCACTTGGCGGCACCGGCTGTTTCTGCACATGAGCCAATGCCATTGCAGTTGCTGAAGGTTCATCGAAAACCATCTTGCCGGTCAACAGGAAGTAGGCTACGCAGCCCAATGAATAAAGATCAGACCGGCCATCGACCTTTTTTTCACCCATCGCGATTTCCGGCGCCAGATAAGCCGGTGTTCCTGTAGCCGCTCCTTCGATCGTCGCCAACTGATCCTCACTCGTAAGGAACTTCGATTTGACGAGTCCAAAGTCCAGCACCTTAACGAAGTCATAATGAAGGCCTAACCTGGCAAGCATAATGTTCTTGGGCTTGATGTCCCGGTGAATCATTCCGGAATGGTGCGCCTCATTCAATGAATTGGCCACGCCCAACATGATCTTCGCTACCCGGCCCGCATGCATGGGTCCATATCGATCCACCATGGTCTGCAGGTCGATGCCATCCAGCAGTTCCATCACGTAGTAATAGGTGTTGTCGTGCGTTCGGCCAAAATCATAAAGCGCGACCGTATGCGGACTCCGTAGACTCGCAGTTGCCTTCGCCTCGCGTTCAAATCGTTGGCGGATCAACGTTTCCTGCCTGCCGCTGGCACCCGCCAGAACATCCCCTCGAATCAGTTTCACGGCGGCATCGCGAGCAAGCATGGTGTGGCGAGCTCTCCATACCTCACCCATCCCGCCTTTACCGATCAGGTAGTCCAACACATAGCTGCCCATATCCTCAGCCTTCATTTGTTTGATCTGCATCGAGAAGATTCGGGCATTCAACACATACATCCAAATTGCAACCAAAATCAGCGGCCCAATCCAGATCAGCAACCGGTTCCAGGGCAGGGGTGTGAAGCCGTGAAGCTGCAAGTTCAAGTAGTAAGCCGCCGGCCATGCCAGTGCGCTCAATGCTGCCGCCATTGCGGACTTCAGCGGCGCGTTTGGCAGCAGCAAACCGCAAACGGCCAGCCAGATGACAACTCCGCTGTGCCCCAGTACCGGCAGATTCGGATTCCAGTCGAACGTGGTCTCAAACATCGCGATCAAAAACGCAATCGCTGCCTGAAACAGGATTCCCAGGTCCAACACCTGCTCTTTGCGGAGCCAGCCGGATTGCTGGATCGCGATAAACGAACTGGTAAAAACTACGATTCCCGCTATGGTCCATTGTATGGAAGCAAGCTGAAACGCCTTGACAAACTCCGGTTGTAGCAACGCTTCCATACCTAGAACCGCAACCGTCATCACCGCGCACAGGATCGTCATCCAGCACTGGCGGCTGGCGCACTTTTCGATTATTCCCGGCGGCAGCTTAAAACTGAGCGGATGCGGAGTTTGCTGGTTGGTTCCGCTCGTTGCTCTAACGACTTGCATAAGATTTCTTTTAGTTTAGATGCCAGATTCGACGATTGGTCGCACGCTTTGCCCGCTCAGCCCTTTTTAGGCACGTGTCCGGACGCCAATATCCGCACGCTGGTTCGATAAGCGAGGGCCTGTATAGTCAGGGATGGATTAAACCCACCATTCGTGACATGAACGCTCCCATCCGCCAAATAGAGGTTTTCCAAGCCGAATACGCGGCAATCCGTGTCCACTGCGCCAAGCTGTTCATCCTTCGCCATCCGCGCCGTACCGGCCTGATGCTGGCCTCCGGATACGCCTCGGCCCGGTAACGATTCAAATACCTCCAACGCACCAGCAGCCCTGAGCCACTCGGCAGCCTTGCCAGCAATGAACTTGCCTGTCTTCAGATCCGATGCATGCTTTGCGCCGCTGATTCGCAACGTGGGGATGCCCCAGTAATCCTTCACTGCCGGGTCGATCTCAACCCGGTTCTCCCAGCGCGGCACTTCCTGCACCGGCCCCTTGATGCCCATCGAGCGCTTGTACCATTTCCGTTGCCAATCCTTGTGAGCTTTACCCCATCGCGGCGCTCCCGGTGGTCGTACGCTACGCGCAAACAGATACGGCATCCGGATAAACTCATTGGCCAGCATCCCGCCTCCCACAATCCCTTCATTGCCGTGGTTGTAATCACAAGCAGCGACGCGCGCGGCCGGGCCGATGCCGTCCCAGGTCTCCTGTTCAAACAAACCAAACGCCCCGCTATACGCGTGTCCCTGCAAGTTTCGTCCTACCCAGCCATACCGGTTGCCGAGCCCGTTTGGATGTACCTTTGATCGAGAGTTCAACAACAGCCTCGCCGTTTCGGTTGCGCTCGCAGCCACCACAACTACCCTCGCTGGTTGCTCCACCAACTTCCCTTGTGGATCGAAATACGCCACGCCACTGGCCTTGCCGCTAGCGTCCGTCAGCACCTCCTTCACAACGCAGCCTGTCTTCAACACGCAATTGCCGGTAGCGATTGCCCTCGGAATTACAGTCACCGCCGTCGACCCTTTCGCATCTACCTCACACCGAAATCCCACGCAATGAGGACACTGCACGCAGGCGCCCCTGCCCATGTAAGGCTTCGAGTTAATCGCCATCGGAATCGGAAACGGATGCAGTCCGATCTTCCTCCCAGCCGGCGCAAGCAAGCTTGCTTCACGGTTGAAAGGCAGCGGAGGCATAGGATAATCATTTCCTCGCGGACCCTCAAACGGATTCGAGCCGGACTTCCCACTCACGCCCAGATCCCATTCTGCCCGTTCGTAATACGGAGCAAGTTCTTCGTAGCTAATCGGCCAATCCTCCAGCGTCGAACCCAAGGGAGCCCCATAAGTGCTCTTCATTCGAAAGTCCTTCGGCAGAAACCGCCACGCCATGGCCCCATAGCTCAACGTTCCTCCACCAACCACCGCAGCTACGTTGTTATAAGCCCCATCGCTCGGCAACACCTTCACCCAATCGCCGCCATCGGTCTGCCGAACCCGCACATGTCGCCGGTCATCCGGACCGAACGCATTCCCCAACACCGTCGTTCGCTGGGATCTCAACTCGTAGTGGCCAGTCTCGGCGAAGCTCTGCTGCCTCCCCCTCTCCAGCAAAACCACTCTCCAGCCGGCACGCGCCAACTCATGGGCGACAATGCCGCCACCCCCGCCAGCCCCAACAATCACAACATCGACAGGATCAAGCGCCATGCCAGTGCCCTCCTCCCATATGTTTCGCAATGCCCATCATTTTCCAGCTCGCCTCATCGCGATTCCCGCCATGCTCCGGGCTGCCATAAAAACCCTGCATCGTGTGATCGACAAGCATTTCAAAGAAAGGCTCCCGGCCAAGCCCTTCCAATAATCGATCTTGCGCCACTCCATCCAGCTTCAAAAACTCTGGATGCGCACGCTGAAAACCCGCCAACCCAGAGCGATAAGCATCCCCAAAACGCGCAAGTGCCGATTGCAGTTGCTGCTCAAGGTAACCAATACAATTCGCCTCAGTGGCGCCCGGGGCATCGTCAGTCGGCACGATTCGCGCCATCAGGGCTCGTATCCACCCTGAATCTGTCTCTGAAAAAAAGGAATTTGCCGCACTTGCCGCAGGCGCAATCGCGGCCAGCGCAACAAAGCCTCTCCGTCGCAAATTGTTCATTATAAAAGCTTATACCTTCTGATTTGCTATAGTTGTCAACAATGAAAGCCAAGTTACTCGCTTTATTCCTAGTTGCTTCGGCCCTGTTGCTTGCCCAAACCGGCACCATCCAGGGCGTATTACTCGATCCATCCGGCGCAGCCATCAAAGGGGCCAAGATTTCCGCGACCGACCAGCGCAAAGCTGTTCTGGTCCGCGAAGTCGTCAGCGGCGACGACGGAGTCTTCCAACTCTCCAACATCCAGCCCGGTCTTTACACCCTCAAGATCCAATCCTCGGGCTTCAAAGGCCTTACTCAAACCGACCTTCAACTCGACACCAACCAGATCATGAATCTGGGCAACTTGTCCCTCCAAATCGGATCGACAACCGATTCCATCACCGTCGAAGCCGATGTGCCTGTCATTGAAACTTCAACCGCCAACAAAAGCTTCACCATCACCGGCAAGCAGGTTACCGACCTCTCTCTGAACGGTCGCGATTTCCAATCGCTCATGCGCACCCTTCCCGGTGTCGTATCGAACGACCGTACAGACTTCCGCCTCGCCTTCAACAACACCGACGCCTTCAACGTGAACGGACTCCGAGGTTCAGCCAACAACGTATTTCTCGATGGCGCAATCAACACAGACGTGGGCGCCAATGATGGTCAATTCACCCAGGTCTCTCTCGACGCCGTTGGCGAATTCAAGGTTCAGACCTCCACCTTCAACGCGGAATTTGGCCGCAACCCGGGCATCATGATTTCGGTCAACACCAAGTCTGGCACCAAGGACTATCACGGCACGTTGTACGAATTCCTCCGCAACAACGCCCTTGACGCCCGCCAGCCCTTTGACCGCACCGGAAAAACACAGAAGCTGCGCTTCAATCAGTTCGGCGGCAACATCGGCGGCCCTCTCGTGATCCCGAAAATCTCTTCCCGCAAAGACCCGAAGCTTTTCTTCTTCTTCAACTACGAGAAGACCCTCGCCACCCGCCCCAGCGGAGGAACTTTCGTTGATCTTCCCCACCCGGACATTCTCAACGGCGATCTCTCTCGGCTCTACCGCGCCGGAAACATCATCACAGCGGGCGGAGTAGACACCGGATTCCGCATCGGCCAGGTATTCCAGCCCAATACCGTAGTTCGTGAAGCTGGCGGCCGCATCATCGGCGGCAATCCCTATCCTGGCAACATCATTCCGCGCAGCACTTGGGCTCAGAACGCAGGCGGCTTCCTCAAGGTGCTGCAAGGCGCCAACTACGCCGGCACGATCCCCACACCGAATGTGCCTGAAACCGTGCGCTCCTTCTTCCAGGACACCTATCAGTTCAATAAGGAAGGCAAGGTCCTCCGCCTCGACTACACAATTAGCGATCGCGCCAACTTCTTCTTTCGTTGGGCAGACGACGCCAACCACGAAGAACAGGGCCTTGGCATTTTCGCCTCCACGCCCTACCCCGTATTCCCACAATTCCGCCGCAAGCCCGGCAGCTCCTGGTCTTACAACCTGATCAACGTCATCTCCCCGTCGACGACCAACGAGTTCATCTTCAGCTACAACCGACTCACCCAGTTGGTCGACGTGCAGGATGATGCCAGCAAGTCCCTCTATGACCGTAAGGAGCTCGGCTTCACCTTCCCCGAGTTCTTCCCGGAATCGAACCTCCGCAACCGCTTCCCCCGCTTCAATTGCGGCATCGGAAGTTGCAACTACCCGGGCTTCCCGGCCGGTTGGCTGTCTGAAGCCAAGCAGTTCACATTCACCGACAACATCACCAAGAACATCGGCAAACACACGCTGAAGTTCGGCGGCTTCTTCAACATGAACCTGAATGGCCAGCAGCCCTCCTGGACCGATGCCATGAACTTCAACTTCGGTGACTCGGCCGACAACCCGAACTCCACCGGCAACACGTTCGGCAACCTGCTGCTCGGCAACTATACAAGCGTCAGCCAGTCCAACGGCCGCTTCTTTGGAACCTTCCGCTTCTTCGGGATCGAAGGCTACGGCCAGGATTCCTGGCGCGTCAATCGCAAGCTCACCTTCGAATTCGGTCTCCGCTGGGCCTACATGGGTCCAACCTACACCTACGGCAACCTTCTGCAAAACTACTTCGATCCGCGCGCCTACGTCCCGGCCAACGCTGCCAAGATCGACTTGAATCCCGGCCTTACTCTCGGCACCCTCGTTCCTGGAGTTGGCAACCCCTTCAACGGGATGATTGAAGAAGGCAAAGGTGCATTGCCGACTGGCGGCGTCAAGCACCGCTGGAACAACTTCGGCCCCCGCGTTGGCTTCGCCTACGATCCCTTCGGCGATGGCAAGACGGCGATCCGCGGCGGCATCGGTGTCTTCTACGAACGCATTCGCCAGAACGCCAACAACTTTGACGGCCTTGGCAATCCGCCTCTCACGTTCCAACCGACCGTCTTCGTCGGCAACGTAGATCGCCTGAACACTGGCCTGATCGCCGGTGGCCGCCGCTCCCCCGTCGGCATCGTTGCAATCGACGCCGAAGGACAGGTCCCAACCATCTACTCTTGGAGCTTCGGTGTTCAGCGCCAGCTCGGCGCCAAGACCAGCCTCGACGTCAGCTACATTGGCAACCGCGGACGACACCTCCAATACCGCCGCGACTTGAATCAATTGCGGCTCGGCACGACCCTCCAGCCCGGGGTTCTCACCAGTGTCAATGGCGTGGCCAACGCACTCCGCCCCTACCAGGGCTACACCAGCGTCAATTACACAGAGTTCGGCTCTACTTCGAACTACAACGGCCTCCAGGCCCGCGTCAGCCGTCGCTTCGCCAAGAGCTTCACTGGCAACTTCAACTACACCTGGTCCAAAGCTCAAGGCGTCAATGAAGGCGACACCGCAGTTCTCGCATACAGCTATGACCGCAAGCGCGAGTATGGCTTGCTCAACTTCGATCGCAAGCAGGTCGTAACGATCGATTTCATCTACGAGTTGCCGCAGTTCGCCAAACAGAATGCACTCGCCAAGGGCGTATTCAACGGCTGGCAAGTCAATGGAATCGCCCGCTTTTGGGGAGGCACTCCGCTCACCATCACCTCCAACGGCAACGCTGGAACTCTCGGTGGCGGACCGCGCGCCAACTACAACGGCAGCGGACCCGTTACCAACCAGAACCCGAGCGAACTCGATTACTTCAACATCTTCGCGTTCAGCCGCCCGCTCGAGGGCACCCTCGGCAACACCGGCGAAGGAATCATCCGTGGGCCTCGCATCAACCAGTGGGACATATCGATGATCAAGACCACCACGTTCTTCGAACGTGTCCGCGTCCAGTTGCGCTTTGAAACCTTCAACACGTTTAACCACACCCAGTGGGCCGGCGTGAACACGGGCCTCAACGTACCCAATCCCAACACTGCCCCGACGGCCGCCACCCGCGGAACGTTCGGACTTGTCAACTCCACTCGCGATCCCCGTACGATTCAGCTGGGCGTAAAAGTCCTGTTCTAATCTGGTGGATGATGTTGTTTTTACATTTGGCCCTGATCCTGTATCAGGGCCAAACTGTTTCTACTGAATCCGTGTTTGCGCAGGCAGCGCGCGCCATCGCAGCAGGAGACTACAAAGCCGCGGAGGCTGGCTTCAAGGAAGTCCTGCGCCGCGAGCCATCCAACCTCGGGGCCTTGGGCAATCTGGGAGTCATCTACAGCAGGCAGAATGCGCCGGCCAAGGCGGTGGAGACCTACCAACGAGCCCTTCGACTAGCGCCGAACGAACCCGGCCTCATGTTGAACTTGGGACTCGCCTATCTGAAACTTGATAACTACGCCAGCGCCAAACTGCTCTTCGCAAAGCTCGCTGAACAACCCTCCCCTCGTCAATTGCAGGCCCGCGAGCTTCATGCCATTTCCCAACTACAGACAGGCGAGATTGAAACCGCTGCCACAACGCTCGAAGCCCTCCTCAATCAACCCCAGCCCTCCCCTGGCGTCTATCACTTCCTCGCACTCGCCTACGTCAAATTGAAACAACCCGCCAAGGCCCAGCAAGTCTTCGATCAACTCTTGAGCAAGCTGCCCGCCGCCCAGGCCCACTATCTCGAGGGTCGAGTCTGGTACGACGCAGCTATATTCGATCGAGCCTTGGCGAACTTTGAAAAGGCATCCAAGTCCGATGCATCGCTCAAGGGTCTCTCTCTCGAACTCGGAAAGACTCTCGTCAGCTTGCGCAACTACCCAGAGGCAGAAGTCCATCTTCGCAAGGCCCTTGATCTCACGCCTGATGACGTAGAAGCAAAATACTTTCTGGGCGCACTGCTTGTGCAACAAACTCAGCATGCCGAAGGAGTCGCCCTCCTCTCGCAGGTACAACTGGCGCGCCCCGACCTCTGGGGCACCGCTTACTATTTGGGCAAAGCACAACTCGCTCTCGGTAAGCCAGCCATCGCGCTGACGCTTCTAAAGGAAGCCGCCAGCCGAGCCCCCAATGAGGCCCCGGTTCAGTACCAACTCGCTCGCGCGCTACAGTCGTTAGGCCGCAAAACAGAAGCCGCCCAAGCCTTCGCCCGCGTATCCAAGCTCCAGTTGGCCAACAACTCTGAATCCATTGTCATGAAGTGATTGCGCTAGATTCAATGGAATCTTCTCGAGCAGCGAAAGGATACCAATGGCCCAAGGCCTCCGATCTTCCGCGATCAGCCAAACCTCTATTGGGAAACGCTCGCCAAACCCTAGATACAATACGCGCAGATGATCACACTGCTATTGCTGGTGCTGCCCATGGTTGCGCAGGACTGGCAATCCATTGAGAACTGGAAGCCAACTGCATTCCCGCGCCAGGTGATGCCAGCCATCACCAAACACGGAATCACGCTTCCCCCAGGCGCGCCCATGAGCGGCGTCACCGCTCCCGCATTCGCCCCCCGCGTTAACTACGAAATCCGCTTTGAAGCCTCCCGCACCAAGGGCAATGACTTCTTCGCCTCCCTCACTTTTCCATACCTCGATTCTCACGCCACCTGGGTCAATGGGGGGTGGGGCGGCGACATCGTCGGCATCTCTTCTATCGACAACTGGGATGCCAGCGAAAATGAAACCCGCAGTTATTTCAACTTCGAAAATGATCGCTTCTATCGGTTCCGGTTGCAAGTCACGACAACCCACATCAAGGCGTGGATCGACGACAAGCCAATCGTCAACCTGGCTGTGAACTCTCGAACCATATCGTTAAGAAGGGGCATGGATCCAACCACGCCCCTGTCACTGTTTAGCTACAACACAGCTGCTCAACTTCGCAAGATCGAATACCGCCTACTCCCTACCCGTTGAGCTTCCAATTGGGCCGATACTCACGGCGCAGGTAATCATTCGCTTCATTCGAATTCGTCACTCGCCCGCTCGCGCCATCATAGGTCAGCTTCTTGCCCGCACGATGCGCAACCAGACCCAACAGCATCTGTTCAATCATCGTGCCCGCATAGTCAAAGTCGCAATTCGTCTTCGTGCTTGTGCCGTTCACCACCTTGTCCTTGCGGCCCTTGCAAGCATCGAGCCACTCTACCTGAAACACATCCGGCGTCCCAGGAGGCTGCCCGGCCAACAGATTCTCGACATTCGGATTCGGTAGTCCCAGCGCTGCCGGCAACCCGTTCTCGAGGAACTGAATATCCGCCCAGCCCGTCTTGCCCGGCAGTTGGCTCGGCATCGCTGTAAAGCCCTTCGGCAACGCAGCTGGCCGTCCACCTCCGGCAGGCCTCCGCGGAGCATTCTGTGTAACCTGCCCGCGGCCGCCAATCAGCGGCAACAACTCGGAAGCGCTCCGCCTCTTGTAATACGTGAAATCCCCATCGTCATTGTTCGGGATAATCACCCGCGTCGTAAAGTCGGCAAAGATGCTCCCCTTCGTACCTTCGAAAATCGCTCCATTGCCAACTCGTGACAAGTCGATATAGCCCTTCGGCGCATCGGGCCTCAACCCTCCCTGATACCAGACCACTTCCATTGGCCCACGCCACGCATTCGCCGGATGCTTGAAGTGCGCCTTCAGCTTCACAGGACAAATCTCGGGATGATACTTGTCGCTGACATCGGTATCGATCTCAACCTCGTTCGGTGCCCCAGCATCGATTACGTTCCACACCAGGTCCATGGTGTGCGCGCCCATATCTCCCATCTGACCCACACCGAAATCGCGATACATATTCCAGAACAGGCAGTTCAAACCATTCGAACCGCCAAAGTATTGCGCGTTATAGGGATGATATGGCGATGGCCCAATCCACTGCTCATAATGCAATTCCTTCGGTGGATTCCCTTCTCCCTTCGGATATCCGGGCCGAGGCAACTCTCGCGCATCCCAACTATGCACCCGCACCAGATCTCCAATCGCCCCATCCAATACCAGCTCCCGCAGCCGCTCGAAGTTCGGAAACGCATGACGCTGTGTCCCATGCTGGGTCGCCACCTTTGTCCGCTGGCGAAGATAATTGGCGCGCACCGTCCGCGCTTCCTCCACTGTGATCCCCAGCGGCTTCTCACAAAACACATGCATCCCGCGATTGATCGCCCAATTCGCGATAAACGCGTGGTGATGATCGGCCGTACAGATGACCACAGCTTCGACGTCTTTTTGATCCATCACCCGCCGCCAGTCCCAATGCAGCTTCGCCTTCGGAAAGATCTGCGCCGCCTCTCGCGTCCGGATATCGTTCACATCGCACAACGCAACGACGTTCTCATTGAGTAGGGAGTTGTAATGCGCCGTACCGCGCCCCCATACCCCGATCAACGCCACATTCAACTTGTTGCTCGGCGCAGTTTGCCCGCGCAACATTCCACTTTTCAAGATCGTCAGGCCCGCAGCGGCTCCAAGTAATTCGCGTCGTTTCATGCTGGTATCCTATCCGATTCGTCACAGCAAGGTAAATTGGTAGCTGAACTATGAAGAAACTCATTCTTGCCACCACTATGATTCTGGCTACCGTCGGCTTCGCCGCGGCCCAGCAGAAGAAAGCCCCCGCCAGCCCACCCGCTGAAGCCTCCACCACCATCGCCGGCAAAGCAGTATCCATCAAATACAGCTCCCCCTCGAAAAAGGAACGAAAGATCTTCGGCGGCCTCGTACCCTATGGTCAGGTCTGGCGCGCCGGAGCCAACTCCGCCACCAGCCTTCACACCGATGCCGACCTCATGATCGGAACCCTGTCCGTCCCGAAGGGAGATTACACCCTGTACGTGCTCCCCGCCGAGAAGGATTGGACCCTCATCGTCAACAAACAGACCGGCCAATGGGGCACCGAGTACAGCGAATCAAGCGATCTCGGCCGCACCAAGATGACCGTCAAACCAACATCCGCTCCCGCTGAATCTTTCAAGATCATGCTCGAAGGCAATGCCCTCACCATGGTTTGGGACAACGTCGTTGCTACCGTTCCGCTAAAAGGCAAGTAAGCAAACCAAGCGAGTTTCCAGACACAATGGGCCCCGCGTAATGCGGGGCCCATTGTGTTAAGATTCGGCCAAATAGGAGCTGATTGAATGAAGCAATGGATTGTCTGCGCCGCCCTCATGACCTCGGCCGCACTCGCTGATGCGGGTTCGGGCCTTGTCACCAAGAAACTGGAACTCACCTCTGCCGGTCCTCTGGCATTCGGCCCTCCCGGCATCCTTTTTGTCGGCGATTCTTCAAGCGCCAGCCTGATCGCCATCGATACCGGCGACAAGAAGGCCAACAAAGGCGCGGGCTCAATTGAACTGAAAGGCATCAATCAGAAGATTGCTGCCGCCCTCGGCACCGCTCCAGACCAGATCACCATCCAGGATCTGGCAGTGAATCCGATCTCCCGGAACATCTACCTTTCGATCAGCCGCGGTAAGACTCCCCTCATCATGAAGCTCGACGTAGCCGGTACAATCTCTGAGTTGTCACTCGACAACATCAGCCACGCCCGCGTCAGCCTGCCCGATGCACCTGCCGATGTGAAGGACGCACGCGGCAACTCAAAGCGTATGGAGACAATCACCGACCTTGGCTACGTCGATGGACGAGTCTTTATTGCCGGGCTCTCCAACGAAGAATTTGCCTCGAGCCTGCGCTCCATCCACTATCCTTTCACTGAGGCCAACAAGGGCGCTGGAATTGAGATCTTCCATGGCGCGCATGGCCGCTTTGAAACCAATGCGCCGGTCCGCACCTTCACTACTTACACCGTTGCCAACAAGCCGCATCTGCTTGCCGCCTACACCTGCACTCCGCTGGTTACCATTCCGCTTTCCGAACTCACCCCTGGCAACAAGGTGAAGGGCAAGACGATCGCCGAATTGGGCAATCGCAATCGCCCCCTCGACATGATCGTCTACACCAAAGACGGCAAGGACTACATCCTGATGGCCAACTCCAGCCGTGGCGTCATGAAGCTACCAGCCGCCAAGCTCGAATCCTACGAGTCGATTACGGCACAAACCGAGAAGCAAGGCGTTCCTTATGAGACGCTCGAAGCCCTCAAGGGTGTGCAGCAACTCGATCGCTATGACGACAAGAACGCCGTCATGCTGATGGTCGATGGCGGTTCGATGGATCTCAGAACAGTCGCCCTGCCCTAGTCAGTGCTTCCTCTCCTCTCAATCCTGCTGTGCATCGCGGCGGATATCACCGTTCGCCGCGATGGCTCAGCATTTCGCATTTCAGGGCCGGTGCAAGCTCAAGAAGTCTCCGTCTTTGTGGGTGAGGGTGATGTCCCACCCGTCATGGGCAAACTGACCATCCAGGGCAGCGAGGTCATCTTCGAACCCCGTTTCGAAATCCCACGCACGATTGCCTCAAGAGTAGTCATCAACGGTCGAACCTTTCACTTCCCCGCCGAACTGAAAACTACCCAAGCCAGCACAAAGGTCGAGCAGGTTTACCCGACGTCAAGCCAACTTCCCGCCAACCAACTCAAGTTCTATATTCAATTCTCCGCACCCATGCTCGCGGGCGAAGCCTGGCAGCACCTGCAATTGCTCGACATGAACAACAAGCCTATCGATCTGGCGTTTCTCGAAATCGACCAGGAACTTTGGGACCGTGACAATCGCCGCCTCACCGTCTTATTCGATCCCGGGCGCATCAAACGAGGTGTGACGCCTCGCGACGAAGTTGGAGCCGCCCTCGAACCAGGCAAGTCCTACACACTCCAGATCAGCAGCAAGTGGCGCGATGAAAATCGCATTCCCCTCATTGCCTCTTTCACCAAGACATTTAAGGTCATCGCGGAAGACCGCACAGCGATTGACCCGGCTCAATGGAAATTTACCGCTCCCAAATCCGGCAGCGTTCTACCTTTGACGGTGCACTTTGGAGAATCCTTAGACGCAGCGCTGGCGCTTCGCTTGATCACTCTTCCCATCGAGGGTCATGCCTCACTAGGTCCAAATGAGCAATCCTGGATTTTCAGCCCTAGCCAACCCTGGCAATCCGGGTGCCTGGAACTGTCGATCGACACTGCGCTCGAAGACCTCGCCGGCAACAAAGTCGGCAGACCCTTCGATGTGGATACTTTCGACCCCGTCACTGTCAGGTCCGGCCGGGGAATCGTCCGCGTCCCGATCCAGATCCACTAGTCCAGCAAAGCCAGTAACGCCCAAGCTGTTGTAGAAATGTGCTGGGCATAGCTCTGGGCGCCCGGCGGCCTCGTGGTCTCTGGCCAGCCCCCTTCCGGCTGTTGCCGCGCTACCAGCCATGCCCTTGCTCGAACTACATCCTTGCCAGCTTTGCGCAAAGCGATCACCGCCACTGCCGTATCAAAAACCTGCGCTGGCATCGCGGGATGCTCACCCCAACCTCCATCGCTGGTCTGAGCTTTCAAGAGGTACGACAATGCATCCTGCCGCCGCGGATCGGCCATAACCAGCGCCGCCGCATCCAGCACGCTGCCCGGCTTCACACCAGCAAGCCAGCCATCCGTCAACGCGACATCGAGCCCGCAAGCCCGCATCACTTCGCGGGCGAAGTAGGTCGCGAGCACCGTTCCGTAAGTAGCAGGAGAGCCCGCATCCACCTTCCACGAGCCGTCCGCCCCGCGATCCTTCGCGATGAGCTGCGCCGCCCCGCAGTATGCATCCTTGCGGCCGCTCGCCAGCAAGGCAGCGCCAAACTGAATCCTGGCAAGCTTCTTGTCGCTCACCACCGGGTCTCCGCGGTTTGTCTCCCAGAGTTCAGGCTTCGCAAGCCAATCTGTAGTATTCCGGTCGGCCCCAACTCCCGCCCGGTACAACGCCCTCGCCCCATCCCCATTGTTATGGCAAGAGAAACACCCATTCTCCGCCTTCCACTTCGGCACTTCCGCAGACAGGTATTGCACTGCCCGCTCAACCGGGGTCAGCGCCATCCACGCAATCCACAGTCCTGAAAGGATCATCCGTCATCCATCCTATCGTGGGCATGTAATCTAAAGATTCACTCGAAGCCATGATCATCAAGAGCGACACCATCCAGGATGTTCCGACCCCAACGGGTCCCATGCGGACCTATTTTTTCCAGCCCGTTGCAACGGGCAAATACCCTGCTCTCGTACTGTACTCGGAGATCTTTCAACTCACGGGCCCCATTCGGCGCACTGCAGCGTTTCTCGCTAGTCACGGCTACATCGTCGCTGTCCCTGAGGTCTATCACGAACTCGAAGCTCCGGGCACAGTGCTCGCTTACGATCAGGCAGGCGCCGACAAAGGCAATTTCAACAAGTACGAAAAACCCTTGGCAGCGTTTGATTCCGACGCCCGCGCATTGCTCGACTATCTCCCTCAACTCCCGGATTGCAATGGTCGACTCGGGATCATGGGGATCTGCCTTGGTGGCCATATCGCTTTCCGTGCCGCAATGCAGCCGGACGTCCTCGCCACAGCCTGCTTCTATGCCACTGACATCCACACCGGCACACTCGGCAAAGGCAAGGCCGACGACTCTCTGGCGCGCGCTTCCGAAATCCGCGGCGAACTCCTCATGATCTTTGGCCGACAGGATCCTCACGTCGCGCTCGAAGGCCGCAACAAGATTCGCGCTCGACTCGACGAACTGAACTTGAACTTCTCCTGGCACGAAGTGAACGCCGCCCATGCATTCATCCGTGACGAAGGTCCGCGCTACGACCCCGTGTTGGCGATGCAGTGCCTCAACATGACTCTCGAACTGTTCCACAGGCGGCTAGCATGATTCTTCGTATGCTCTTGGTCACAACCCTCTTGAGCGCCCAGCCCCGTCGCGAAAGCATTGAATGGTGCGATGCCTGGATGCCGAACATGAAGGCGAGCGGCCTGCCGAGAGTGATGCTCATCGGCGATTCCATTACACGAGCCTATTTCAGCGGCGTCGAAGAGCACCTCAAAGGCAAAGCCTTTGTCGCCCGCGTCGCAACCTCAAAAGCAATCGGCGATCCTGCCCTGTTGGACGAAGTCAAAGTCTTTCTGAGTCAAGCCAGATTCGATGTCGTCCATCTCAACATCGGCATGCATGGGTGGGATTACACAGAGGCGGAGTATGCCAGACACTTGCCTCGCCTCTTGAAGTCAGTCCGCAAAGCTGCCCCGAATGCAAAACTCATTTGGGCCCACACCACGCCGGTTCGCAAGGATCGCGAGAAAGGTGCGACCAACGCCAGAATCGCATCCCGCAACCGAATCGCCGCAGATTACTGCCTCAAGAACAAGATTCCCATCGACGACCTCCACACCCTGATGCTGCCGCAGCAGGACAAGCATTCAGACGACGTTCACTTCAACAAAGACGGCAACGCGCTGTTGGCCTCTCAGGTTGCTGCTCAAGTCACCAAACTCCTCTAGATACTGAAGCGCAGGCTTGACTGAGGGTGCCAACCGATAGAGACTGACCTTCGAATGGTCAAGTCACTCCTATTCCTCGCAGTCCTCCTCACTACCCTCCAGGCAGAGGAACCAAATTACAACATCCCCCTCTGGCTCGCCGGCAAGGCGCCGTTGGCGGTAGCCACGGCTCCTCTCGACCAACCCTTCCTCACTGCCTTCCTCCCGCCCAAAGTGAAGCGCAACGGCTCGGCCGTAATTATCGCTCCAGGAGGATCCAACATCATGCTCATGTATGGAGTCGAAGGCATCGAGCTTGCCGAACGCTTCAACGACTGGGGCACTTGCGCATTCGTGCTCACTTGCAGGCTGGAGCCCAAGTACAAGCAGGACGCACGCACCCTCGAAGGCAACCGCGCCATCAGGCTGCTCTAGTCGCGCGCACAGGAATTCGGGATCGATCCCATCCGGATTCTGTTCTCCGGATACTCAGCCGGCTCGGAACTGGGTCGTTACACGATCGCCAATTCTGGCCCGGGCGACCCGAACGCACCTGATCCAATCGATCGTCTGGATTCTACTGCCCATACTCTCGTCATTGTTTACAGCGCCGGCCAACCCAGCCCCAACGAGGATTTCAAGAAGTTTCCTCCAACATTCCTGCTTGCTGCCGCAGGAGACACTGACGCAGCCAATGGCTCAGCTGAGCTCTTCCTCGAAATGAACAAGGCTGGGGGTGTCGCTGAACTATACCTTTTCCAGCGTGGCCGTCACGGCTTCGGTTCCGCTTACACCAGCCCTGAATACGGTCCCTGGATGAACATGCTCAAGCACTTCCTCAATTTGAATCAGTTCTTCGGGAGCAAGAAATAAATGCTTCCAATCCTGCTGCTCCTTACTCTGGCCCAAGCCAAGACGACTAATGACGGCTTTGGCGAGATGATCCTCATCCCTGCCGGAAGTTTCACGATGGGCGATACCAATGGAGACGGAGAGCCACGCGAACGGCCCGTGCACACCGTCAGCCTCGACGCCTTCTACATTGCAAAGATTGAGGTCACAAACGCCGACTGGCGCAAGTTCCGCGATGACCCCGGCTACCACGACCCTAAGTTCTGGCCCGAAGGCCGCATCATGCCCAAAGATCAAATCCCCTACTGGACTCAGCCCACCAACCATGGTGGCGCAACCCCCGATTCGGACAACTATCCGGTGCTGGGCGTCAACTGGGATGGAGCAAAAGCCTACTGCAATTGGCTCAGCGCCAAGTTGCGCAAGAAACACCGCCTTCCTACAGAAGCGGAATGGGAAAAGGCCGCTCGCGACACAACCAGGAACCGCTTTCCCTGGGGTAATGAAATTGATCATGAACATGCCAATTTCGTCGGCAAACAGAAGTTCGATACCGGCACGATCGTCGGGTCCTTCCCCAAAGGCGCGAGCCCCTACGGTGTTCTCGACATGGCTGGCAATGTCATGGAATGGTGCAGCGACTGGTACAGCCGCGAGAACTACAAGGTCAGTCCAAAGAGGAATCCCAAAGGTCCAGCCCAAGGCGCAGATCGTGTAGTGCGAGGAGGAGCATTTTTCTTCGAAGGTCAGGACCTTCGCGTCTATGCTCGCTCAGCCACCTGGCCGAGCCTGCAGCCTATCGAATGCTCGGCTTCCGCATCGCTCGCGAATTGAACTAGGTGCTAAACAATAAGAGTATGGTGCTCTGGATGCTTATAGAAACATCGCCCTCTTTGGGCAGAAACATACCATGCAACCAACTCAATCAGACAAGACCACACTTTCAACCACCATCAACCACCTCATCGACACCGCCAAAGATGGTGAAAACGGTTTCCTCGCCGCTGCTCGCGACTGCACGAATTCCGACCTCAAACATCTCTTCAGCCAGCTCTCCCGGGAGCGCGCCGTCTTCTCAACCAAACTCAAGCCATTTGTGGAAAAGTCCGATATCGATTCTGAACCCGGAACCCTGGCCGCCGCAGTCCACAGAGGATGGATCAATCTAAAAAGCACAGTCGCCTCGCGCGAGAATCTTGCTGTTCTCGAAGAGTGCGAGCGCGGCGAAGAATACGCGCAGCAACAATATACCGACGCCCTCGCCACCCTAGAACTCGGTCATGCCACTGACACAGTGCAATCCCAAGCTGACAGCATCAGGAAATCGCACAACCGCGTGAAGTCATTTCTAACAAAGTTCCAGGTCACGCCGGCAGCACATTAGCCAGCATCGGGGGACCCTGCGGCCCCCCGCTTCACCCATCCCAATTGTTTCTCTATATTCTTCTCCTCATTGTCCATGCCTGTGATTTCAACCTCTTCCAATCCAAAAAGTACTCTTGCGGCACCGTTTTCCAGCACCTTCTGCAAATTCTTCCTTCTATGCTCGATAGCTTGTTCGATGTCCTCGAGTTTCGCTGTGTTCTCAGTGCTCAGTTTGATCATATGTGGCCGATTAGCACCTAGCATTCGATGTTCCAATCATACGAAGAAGTTTGGCAACCAAAGTGCCTATACAGATGGCATGAACACTTGCGAAAATCTCTTGGAACTCGTCAATCCAGATGGCCAAATCGAAGATGAGGAGTTTGCGACCGGCTATGTGTCGAACTTCGTAAAGACGGTTAAATTTATTTCCTCGCTGGGGGCTACCATCGATATTGCCGAAGAGATTGCCCAAGCCGCTTGGGCTCGTGGCTGGCAGCGCCGCCACCAACTTCTGCAGAAGCAGTTTTTGGGTAGTTGGGTCAATACCATCGCGCGCAATCTGTTTCATGAGCACTTCGCCAAGTCCCGCCGCTTCTCAGAACTGGTCGAATTCGGCGTTCATTCCAATATTGAGAGCACGATGGAAGCGGGATCTGTTCTGGCCGGTTGTACTCCCTCTGAAACCGCAATGTTAAAGATGTATTACTTCGAGGGCTATTCGTCGCAGGAGATTGCAGAATCCCAAAATATCAACCCCATAACCGTTCGGGTAAGGCTGATGCGCATTAGGCAAAATGTTCGCAATCGAAGGGTAGAATCTTCCTCTTCCATGGTGGCGGCATAACATCAACTTCATCAGTTGGATCATCTTTGGCTTAATTGTAGGCGTAATCGCGAAACTCTTAACCCCGGGCCGAGACCCTGGCGGCTTCATTATCACTGTTATCATCGGGGTCGTCGGATCATTGGTCGGTGGCGCAATATCGACTATGCTTGGAGCCAATTCAGGCGGTCAGGCCGCAGGCTGGATCATGTCCATAGTCGGAGCCGTCCTATTGCTCTGGATTTACCGCACGATGAGTACTCGTACGGCCTAATAATCCCCGAACTCCAGGGCGACCAATTATTGGAGTTCGTATGCTTTCTGTCAGCTTTTCTCCTGCCTCAGCCCGTTTGATCAGTCGAATACGATTGATATAAAAGAAGTTCGTTCTTGATCAAGTCTTTCTTGCGTCAACGCGTTTAGCATAGGACCAATGCTCCTATGCTGAATCAAATACCCAGACGTGGATTGGTCCTTCTTGGAATCCCCCTTCATTCGATGTATGAACAGGATGAGGCTCCTGCCTGGTTTCCAGGAGAAGACTCCAGCGCTGGTCAAAGAAATGGTGGGCGTCTCCCACCGCGATTTGAATCGAGTCAAGTAACTCGCCGCACAGCGCCCATCGCTTGTCAAAGCTGCGAACGATTGGGGCTTCGGTGATTGGGAGTCAGCGCTTGGCGCAGCTTCGCATGTCGGCAATCGGGCCATCGCTGAATTCTTGCTGGAGCGAGGAGCGGAGCCGACAATCTTTAGTGCAACCATGATCGGACAACTTGATGTAGTTCAGGCCTTCGTGAAGGCTCAACCGGGTATAGAGCGCAAACTTGGGCCTCACGCGATTCCACTCCTGGCCCACTCAAAAGCAGGAGGCGAGAAAGCCTCCGCCTTACACAAATTCCTGGAAGGCATTGGGGATGCTGGGATACCGCTGCCGACGCAGCCACTGTCGAATGACGAGCGCGATTCGGTAGTTGGGAGGTACGCATTCGGCCAAGGAGCCAGCGACTATTTCGAGATCAATGTGGAGAAGGAACGGCCGGGAATCAGCCGTCCCGGAGGAACCTCAAGAAGCCTGCACCATTCTGGAGCGATGGCATTCTTTCCTTCGGGCGCGCCGTGGGCCAAGATTGCATTCCAGAATGAAGCAGGGAAAGTTGTCGGGTTCACTCTCGGCAGCCTCAAGGCGAAAAGGATTTAGCCACGCAAGTTCTTGTTGAAGAATTCGAGGGTACGCTGCCACGCAAGCTTGGCAGCAACTTCGTCGTAGCGTGGAGTCGTGTCGTTGTGAAAGCCGTGGTTTGTGTTTTCGTAGACGAAGGCGCTGTAAGTGACTTTGTTCGCCTTCAATGCTTCTTCATACGCGGGCCAGCCTGCATTTACGCGGGTATCGTTGCCGGCATAGTGGAGCATGATCGGCGCTTTGATCTTGGGAACATCTTCTGTCTTGGGCTGGCCGCCATAAAACGGTGCTGCGGCATTGAGATCCGCGCCTAGCCGGACGGCAAGGGTATTTGAGATGCCTCCGCCGAAGCAGAAGCCTATCGCACCAAGCCTTCCATTCCCTTCCTTGTGACCCTTCAGCCATTTGGAGACGGCGATGAAGTCTTCGGTCATCTTTGCCCGGTCGACGCTTTGGAACAGCCTTCCACCCTGCTCATCATCGCCTGGATA
>Ga0163144_10005271_pt1 | contig 28759 bp, 28 predicted proteins | sample OliLak19BULKMAT1_FD_123175 | JGI IMG/M metagenome (GOLD analysis project Ga0163144, IMG submission 123175) | Freshwater microbial mat bacterial communities from Lake Vanda, McMurdo Dry Valleys, Antarctica - Oligotrophic Lake LV.19.BULKMAT1 | ecosystem: Environmental > Aquatic > Freshwater >...
ATCCGCGCGGCGACGTCGGGCGCGCCGACGGCGACGAGGTAGTCCTCGAACCCCGGTCCGTCGACGGTCTCGGTGGTGCCGGTGAACGCCTCGCGCAGCGCGCGCAAGTTGATCCGCACGGCGGTGGTCGCGTGGTCGGCGTAGCGGTGCTCGACCTCGCGCACGCACGGCGCCTCGATGGCGCCGCACGCGTTGACGGAGATCCCGGCGGCCTCGCCGAGCTTCATGTCCTTGACCATCTTGTCGACGTAGAACAACGCGTCGGACACCAGGTTCACGGCCTCGCGCAGGTCGACGGCGTCGGTCAGCGTGGGCAGGTACGCCGGCCACGCGTCGACGGCGAGGTCGGCCGCGGCCGCCACGTCGGCGGCGAGCAGCGTCGCGAGCCCGCACCGCGCCGCCGGGAGGTCGCCGCCGAGCGCGTCCCAGCCGCTCGGCGGCGCCGCGCAGGTGTGGTCCGTGGAGGCGTTGAACAGGAGGTACTCGATCGCGGCGAGCGAGCGGACGTTGGCCAGCTCGGCGGTGACGTCGTACGCGTCGGGGTTGGCCCACGCGGCGGTGACCTCGCGATCGATCCCGCAGCTCGCGGTGAGCGGCCAGGCGTAGATCCGGTCGCGCAGGGCCTGCATCTCCAGCTGCGCCGGGCCGATCAGGACGGCCTCGATCCGCTCCCAGCGATCGATCGCGTCGCGCCACGCCGCGCGGGCGCCGTCGTCGCAGCCGGCCTCGAGCGCGTCGTGGAGCGCGTGGGCCGCGGTCGCGAACGCCTGGTGGGCCGGGATCGCGAGGTCGGTCGCGAGGTGGGCGAGCAGCTCCCGGCGGTCGAAGCCACCGATGTCGGCGTCGATCGGGGGCTCGTCGTCGCCGCTACCGGCCGGACCCGCGCCGCACGAGCACAGCCACAACAGCGCGAGCACGGACGTGGCGTGGGCCATGTCCGACTGGTAGCACCGATCGCCTAGATTTGAAAAGAGCTTTCAAAGTTCGAATTGAAAAACTCTCAACGAATCAAGATTCAACTGCTTTCTGGAAACCTCATCACTCGCATTTCGCCAGCTCGTCGAGGTTCGGCGCGCCGATCTGACACTCGACCACGCGCTTGGGCGTCTTCGAGGTGCAGGTCGAGATGTACTTCTCGCTGTTCGCCTCGATGACCTGCTTGCGCTTGGTCTCGAGGTCTTCCTTCATCTCCGGCGTGAGCGCCGCGCCGCTGGCGCCGCCCGCCTTGATCTCGAGATCGATCACGTGCTCGAGCAGCTGCGCGCACTGATCCTTCGACGGCTTGTTGCCACATCCGGCGAGGCTGGCCAGGGCCAGGACCACGCAGATCGGCAGGGCTCGGACGCTCCCCATCACGCCCACGAGCCTATCACGAGCCCGAGCCGGGCTCGGACTTCGCCTTTTTCTTCTCGTCGCAGGCGCGGGCCTCCTCGGTCGTGGTCGCCGCGAGCGCGCAGCGGACGAGCTTCTGCGCGGTCCGGTCGGTACACGTCTCGGTGTACTTCACGCGCTTCGCGAACGCGTCCATCTGCGCGCGTTCGGACTCGGTGACGGGCTTACCGCCCGACTCCTTCACCTGGAGCTCGATCAGGTGGTCGCGGAGCTGCTGGCACTCGTCCACGGTGGGCCCGTCGGCGCAGGCGGCCAGCCAGAGGACGGCGGAGACGAACAGGACGCGCATCGTCGCGCCAGCCTATCACCGACCGCGCGCGGCGCGCACCGCGTCCAGGTGGGTCTGGATCTCGGCGAGGTGCGGGGCCAGCCGGGCCGCGTGCGCGAGCGCGGCCTCGGCCTCGGCGAGCTCGCCCTGCCGGAACCGCAGCCACCCCCAGCTGTCGAGGATCGAGGCATCGCCGGGCGCCAGCTCGCGCGCGCGGCGAAGGTGGTCCTCGGCGAGGTCGAGCTCGACGCCGGCCTCGGCCAGCGCGAACCCGGTGAGGTTGAGCGCGCCGACGTGATCCGGCTTGGCCGCGAGGATCTCCGCCGCGATCGCCGCGGCGCGCGCGGGCTCGCCGACGGCGCGCTCGAAGCTGGCGAGCGCGTACCGTCGGGCGACGCTGCCGGGCTTGGCCTCCGCCGCGCGCGCGAGCAAGGCGCGGGCGCCCGCGACGTCGCCGCCGGCGCGCCGCGCCGACGCCTCCGCGGCGAGCAGGTCCACCGCGTCCGGGCGCTCGCCCCGCGCCTCGGTGATCACGTCGAGCGCCTTTGCCGGATCGCCGAGCTCGATCAGGAGCTCGACGGCGAGCGCGCGCGCCGCCGGGGCGTCGTCGCTCGCGATCGGGATCGCCAGCGCGAGCGCGAGGGCGTCGTCGCGATCGGCGCCGGTCGCGCGGGTCGCCCGTGCCTGGGCCGCGCCGAGCGCCGCGGCGGTGGAGTCGGGCGCCTCGATCCGGGCGGCGTCCGCCAGCCGGACCGCGTCATCGAGCGCGCCGAGGCCTTCGTACAGGCGGGCGAGCCCGAGCCGCGTCGACACCGCGGCCGCGGGATCGTCGAGCAGCCCGAGCAGGTCGAGCGCCGCGCCGCGATCGTCGGCCTCGCACAGCAGCCAGAACAGCGCCTCGGCGATCTCGAGATCGCCGCCGGTGCGGTCGAACGCCTGCCGGGTCTCCAGGATCGCCTCGGCGAGCTCGCCGCGGTGCCGCAGCGCGAGCGCGAGCGCGAGCCGCGCGTCGACATGATCGGGATCGAGCTCGATCACCTGGCGCAGCTCCGGCACCGCGTCGGGCTCGGCGCCGCGATCGATCAGCGCGACCGCGAGCCGGAACCGACCCTCGACGGACGCGGGCATCACGGCGAGCAGCTCGCGGTAGGCGTGCTCGGCGCGATCCGGCCGGTTCAGCGCCAGCCACGACGACGCGAGCCCGATCCACGCCTCCTCGTTGGCGCGGCCGAGATGGATCGCGTGCTCGAACGCCTGGCGCGCCTCGTCGTGATCGCCCGCGGCGCGGTGGACCTCGCCGCCCATCAACCACACCGCGGGCTGGCGTGGCCACCGCCGCTCCGCCTCGCGCAGGGTCTCGAGCGCGGCCGTGCGATCGCCGCTGCGGGCCTGGGCGTCGATCAGCGCGACCACGATCATCGCCTCGTCGGGCGCGGCGGCTGCCGCCGCGGTCAGCTCGGTGATCGCGCGCGCGTAGGCGCCATCGTGCATCGCGAGCCGGCCGGCGAAGTACCGCGCGTACGCCTCCGCGGACAGCGGCTGGGGCCGCCTCGGCGTGGTGCGGGCCGGGCACGCCGCGAGCGCGACCACCAGGATCGCGAGAAGGACCCGTCGGATCACGTGTCGGATCTTCCCACACGGCCAAACAGATGTCGGGTGGTTACGCCGGGCACTCTTCTTGCTGAACCCGGCCCATGCGCCTCGCCATCGTCGCGTTCTCCCTCGGTACCGTGGCCGCGTGCTCCGGCGATCCCCACCCGGGTCCCGACGCGGCGCCTCCGCCGCGCGCCACCTGGTACCAGGACGTCGCGCCGATCGTCGCGGAGCACTGCATGGGCTGCCATCAGGACGGCGGCATCGCGCCGTTCTCGCTGACCGAGTACGCGGACGCCAAGGAGTACGCGGCGATCATGCTCTACAACGTCGAGCACGGGATCATGCCGCCCTGGGACGCGGTCGACGGTGACGACTGCGCGCCACGCTACGGCTGGAAGGACGACCCGCGGCTGTCCGACGACGAGCTCGAGACGCTGCGCTGGTGGGTCGAGGACGGCACCGCCGAGGGCGAGCCCGACGATGTCCCGGAGCCGCCGACGATCGCGCTCGAGGGCATCACGCACAGCGTCCAGTCGGCGACGGGATACCGGGTGGAGCCCGGCGCCGATCAGTTCATCTGCTTCGTCCTCGATCCCGGGCTCACCGAGGATCGCTACCTCAACGGGATCCAGCTCCGGCCCGGGAACCCCGAGGTCGTCCACCACACGGTGACGTGGGCGCTCGCGCCGGGCGCGACCCAGGACGCGGTGATCGCCGCGTCCGGCCTCGACCAGCCGTTCGAGTGCGAGGCGGGCGCGCAGGGCCTCGCCGACTCGAAGCTGATCCACGTGTGGACGCCGGGCAACCAGCCGATGGTGACGCCCGACGAGCTCGGCATCGAGCTCAAGGCCGGCTCGGTGCTGATCACGCAGTACCACTACCACCCGCACCCGGGCGCCACCGACGAGCCCGACGCCAGCACCCTCGAGCTCCGCCTCACCGCCGAGCGCCCCGACAAGCTCTACGTGATCGGCGCGTGGGGCAACGCGTCCACCGCGCCCGAGCTGCTCGACGGCGCTGGTGATCGCGGCGCGCCCGAGTTCTTCATCCCTGCCGGCGCCGCCGATCACGAGGAGGCGATGCGGTTCACGATCGACCTCGGCGGCTCGCCGCTGCGGTTCCCGCTGTTCGCGGCGTACCCGCACATGCACTACGTCGGCGTCGGGCTGCAGGTGACGATCACCCGCGCCACCCCGGCCCCCGAGGAGCCGACGTCGGAGTGCCTGGTCAACGTCGATCGCTGGAACTTCGACTGGCAGCGGACCTACCAGTACGACGCGCCGATCGACACGCTGCCCACCGTCGGGCACGGCGACATCATCGACATCGAGTGCAGCTACGACAACACGCTCGACAACCCGTTCGTGATGCGCGCGCTCGAGGACCAGGGCCTGACCTCGCCGATCGACATCACGCTCGGCGAGCAGACGCTCGACGAGATGTGCCTCGGGATCTTCGGCATCGCGTTCGACGCGCCGGCCGCGAACGCGCCGGCGTTCTCACTCACGCCGATGCGGATCGCTCAGTAGCGCTCGCCGGCGGGCACCCAGTTGATGCACTCGCCGGTCGCGTTCCAGTCGACGCACTCGTCGGCCGGGTAGTAGCCGCCCTCGCCTTGCGGCGCCCAGTTGACACACTCACCACTCGCGTTCCAGTCAACGCACTCTTCGGCCGGGTAGTACCCGCCCTCGTTGTACGGCTCGTAGTAGTTGCACTCGCCGGACGCGTCCCAGCTGACGCACTCACCGACCGGCGCGTAGCCGGCCTCGTACGACGGACCCCACGAGCTGCACTCGCCGGTCGCGTTGTACGCGAGGCAGCTGCCGCCGCCGTACGCGCCCTCCTGGTAGGGCTCGTAGGTCGCGCAGTTGTTGTTCGCGTCCCACTGCACGCACTCACCGGTGGGCGCCATGTTCGGGTCGGTGTTGTTGCCGACGTCGCCGCCACCGGTGGTGTTGTCGTTCGTCTTCGGCGCGGTGTTCTGCGGCGGCTGCGCGACGATGCAGCCCGGGCCAGCCCAGATGCCCATCGCGAGCGCAAAGAATGCTTTACGGTCGATCCCCATGCCCGAGGCGATAACACGCCTCCGGACCCGGCGCTACAGCGGGATGTTCCCGTGCTTGCGGCGCGGATTCTCCTGGCGCTTGTTCGCCAGGGTCCTCAGCGATCGGATGATCGTCCACCGCGTCTGACGCGGCCGGATGATCTCGTCGATGTAGCCGAGCGAGGCCGCCTTGTACGGGTTCGCGAACCGATCCTTGTACTCCTGCGTGAACCGGGCGCGCGCCGCCGCCTTCTCCTTCTCGTCGGTGATCTTGTCGAGCTCCGAGCGGAACACGATGTTGACCGCGCCCTCGGGACCCATCACCGCGATCTCCGCCGCCGGGTACGAGAAGTTGAGGTCGGCGCGGATGTGCTTCGACGCCATGACGTCGTACGCGCCGCCGTACGCCTTGCGGGTGATGACGGTGACCTTGGGGACGGTCGCCTCGGTGAACGCGTACAGCAGCTTCGCGCCGTGCTTGATGATGCCGCCGTACTCCTGCGCGGTGCCGGGCAGGAACCCGGGCACGTCGACGAACGTGACCAGCGGGATGTTGAAGCAGTCGCAGAACCGCACGAACCGCGCGGCCTTGATCGAGGCGTCGATGTCGAGGCAGCCGGCGAGGTGCGCGGGCTGGTTGGCGACGACGCCGACCGGCCGGCCGTCGAACCGCGCGAACCCGCAGACGATGTTCTTCGCGAAGTCCTTCTGGACCTCGGTGAACTGCCCGTGGTCGACGACCGCGGTGATGATCTTCTTGATGTCGTAGGGCCGGTTCGACTCGGCGGGGACCAGGGTGTCGAGCGCGACCTCCTCGCGGTCGGCCGGATCCGTCGACGCCTTGATCGGCGGATCGCTCGCGTTGTTCGACGGCATGAACGCGAGCAGCTCGCGGATCCGCGCGAGGCACTGCAGCTCGTCGCCTTCGGTGAAGTGCGACACGCCGGACCGCGACGCGTGGGTCTTCGCGCCGCCGAGTTGCTCCTTCGAGACCTCCTCGTGCGTCACCGTCTTGATGACGTCGGGGCCGGTGATGAACATGTACGAGGTCGCGTCGACCATCAGGATGAAGTCGGTGATCGCGGGCGAGTACACCGCGCCGCCCGCGCACGGCCCCATGATCGCGCTGATCTGCGGCACGACGCCGGAGCTCAGGACGTTGCGCGTGAAGATATCGGCGTAGCCCGCGAGCGACTCGACGCCTTCCTGGATCCGGGCTCCTCCGGAATCGTTCAACCCGATCACCGGGCAGCCGATCCGGGTCGCGAGGTCCATGACCTTGCAGATCTTGCTGGCGTACGCGCCGCTCAGCGAGCCGCCGAACACCGTGAAGTCCTGCGCGAACACGCAGACCGTGCGGCCGTCGATCATGCCGTGGCCGGTGACCACGCCGTCGCCGAGGATCTTCTGATCCTGCATGCCGAAGTCGGCGCACCGGTGGGTCACGAACCGGTCGAGCTCGACGAAGCTGCCCTCGTCGAGGAGCGCGCTGATCCGCTCGCGGGCGGTGAGCTTGCCGGCCTCGTGCTGCTTGTCGATGCGGGCCTGTCCGCCGCCGAGGGAGGCCTGGCGCTCGAGGTCTTCGAGGTGGGAGATCGGGTCCTTGCGATCGGGGTCGGGGGGCACGGCGGGCGTATAGTAGAAGCGTGTCGAACGTGAAGGGAAGCGCGCTGGCCTCGCGCTTGCTTTGGGTGAGGCTCGGTCACGGTGAAGCCGGACTCGAGCGGCTCGAGCGTCAGGCCAGCCCCGAGCTGCAGCCCGTGCTCGTGAACGGCGTTGCGATGGCGCGGTGGTACCCGTTCCCGCTGTTCATCGAGCTGATCGAGGTGATCGATCGCCTGTTCGGCAAGGGCGACCTCGGCCTCGTGCGCGAGCTCGCGCGGTTCGGCGCCGACGCGAACCTCAAGACCGTCTACCGGCTGTTCTACAAGATCGGCACCGTGCGGTGGATCCTCGGCCGCAGCGCGCGCCTGTGGAGCGCGCACTACGACGCGGGCGAGCTCGCGCTGCTCGACGATCGTCCGGGCAACATCGCGATGGAGATCGTCGGCTTCGACACGCCGCATCCGATCCATTGCCACTCCGTGCAGGGCTGGTGCGAGCGCTCGATCGAGATCAGCGGCGGAAAGGACGTCGTGCTCCAGGAGCTGAGCTGCCGGGCGACCGGCGGCGATCGCTGCCTGTTCCGCGCGACCTACAAGTAGTCACTTCAAGGTCGCGGCGACCTCGGTCGCGTCGGTGTCGCCGCGCGCGATCTTGGCGACGATGATCCGCTTGCCGGCGGTGACCTTGCTCGAGACGCGGACCTTGCGGTGCTTCGTGGTGTCCTTGCTCCGCTCCTCGCGCGAGACCTCGAAGCTGAGCAGGTCGTTGGCCTCGCGGCAGACCTTGACCTCGTAGCCGACGGTGGCATCGGAGGTCTCGGCGGTGGCGCAGCCGTGCTCGGCCAGCGACAGCGTGAACGTCAGCACCTGATCGTCCTTCTTGGGGGACGTCTCGGTGAGGTCGACGTCGACGGTGATCGACGTGTCCTTCGACTCGGCGGCGGCGACGGAGGGGAGGGCGGCGCTGCTGGCGAGCAGCGCGAGGATGAGGAGCGTGAGCTTCATGCGCTCGTGCATCAGCACGGCACGTGCCACGCGAGCGCCGCGAGATCACGTCCGCGCGCGCGCGCCGGCTTGCCAGGCTGTCACGGCGCGAGCATCTCGACGGCCGCGTCCATGACGGAACGGCGCAGGTCCTTGATGGCGGCGGCGCGCGCGCCGTCGCGCGACGGGTGGACGCGGTTGGTGAGCAGCGCGACCCACCGGCCGCGCTCGGGATCGAGCCACAGCGACGTGCCGGTGAAGCCGAGGTGGCCGATCGTGCCGGTGCGCGGCCAGCGCTCGCCGGCGTGCGACACGCCGGGCGTCGTCGACGGGGTGTCCCACCCGAGGCGCCACGACGTGTCGGGCGCGGCGGACATCGTCGCGAACCGGATCGCGACCGCGGCGTCGATCCCGCCCACGTCCTGGCCACGCAGCAGCGCGACCATCGCGGCGCCGAACGCGGACACGTCGGCGAGGGGCGCGAACACGCCCGCGTGCCCGGCGACGCCGCCGCCGGCGTGGGCGTTCTCGTCGTGGACCTCGCCGCTGACCAGGCCGCGGCGCGCGCACAGCTCGGTCGCGACCACCGGCGAGGGCCGCCACGCCTCGCGCAGCGGGACGAACCGCGCGGCGAGCCCGAGTGGTCCGGCCACGAGGTCGCGGAACAGCGCTTCGAGCGGCGCGCCGCCCGCGCGCTCGAGCGCGGCGCCGAGCGTGATGTAGCCGAGGTCGGAGTACACCGCGGCCTCGCCGGGCCTGCGGTCCAGCGCCGTGGTCGACGCGAGCTCGACGAGCTTGCGGCGCGGATCGGCCGGCGCTTCGGCCCAGAGCTGCTCGAAGAACTTCACGTGCGCCGGGAACCCGGCGGCGTGGCCCAGCAGGTGCCGCGCGGTGAACCCGCGGTCGACCTCGGCGTCGGGGTCGAGGGCGCGCCGCGACACCAGCGCCATCGCGATCGCCGCGGTCGCCATCGGCTTGGTGACCGACGCGAGGTCGAACCACGCACCCCCGTCGATCGGCTCGCCCGGCGTCGGGACCGTCCGCGTCGTCCCGTTGACGTGGGTGAGCACCTCGCGGCCGCCGTCGCCGATCGCCAGCGCCGCGGCCGAGCACGTCCCGCGGGCCACCGCATCGTCGACGAGCTGGCGCACCGGCTCTGCCATACCGCATGGTATCTTGCACCGCTTTCCCGTGACCCGTTACGAGCTCATGGAGCGCATCGGCGTCGGCGCCGTCGCGGAGATGTTCCGCGGCAAGGCGGTGGCGGCGGGCGGGTTCGAGAAACCGGTCGCGATCAAGCGGATCCTGCCGCACCTCGGCCAGGACCGGCGGTTCGTCCAGGCCCTGATGGCCGAGGCGAAGATCCTGTCGCAGCTGCGGCACCGCAACATCGTCCAGATCTTCGACGTCGGCCTCGGTGACGACGGCCAGTACTTCCTGGTCATGGAGTTCGTCGACGGCATGGGCCTCGACGGGATCCAGCGGACGCTGGAGAGCCGGCGCAAGCGCCTGCCGCTCGACATCGCGCTCCACGTCGGCGCCGAGATCTGCGAGGCGCTCGAGCACGCCCACACCGCGCTGGCTCCCGACGGCAAGCCGATGCGGCTGGTCCACCGCGACGTCGCGCCATCGAACGTGCTGGTGTCACGGTCCGGCGAGACCAAGCTGACCGACTTCGGGCTCGCGCGGCGCCCCGGCGAGGCGACCTCGCACGGCATGCGCGGCAAGTTCGGCTACGTCGCGCCCGAGATGGCGGCGGGCGCCGCGGTCGATCTGCGCAGCGACATCTTCTCCGTGGCGGCGATGGTCTACGAGCTGACGCTCGGCCGCCGCCTGTTCTCGCACCTGCCCGAGCTCGACGCGGTCAGCGCGGTCGTCGAGTGCCGCGTGCCGCGGCCCCGCGACATCGACCCCAGCCTGCCGCCCGAGCTCGATCGCATCCTGATGTCCGCGCTGGTCAAGGAGCCGTCGCGGCGCCCGGCGTCGGCTGGCAAGTTCGGAGCCGAGCTGCGCAGCCTGCGGTACTCGCTCGACTCGTCGGCCGGCGATCCCGCCCAGGAGCTGGCGCGGATCGTCATCGGCGTGTCGGTGGCCTCGGACGGACCGGGCGACGACGTGCCGTCGGACGCGCGCAACGCCGCGGGGCGGCGCCGCCGGACCCCGCAGTCCACCGGGCCCGAGTTCGGCCGCGAGCGCACCGTCGTGAGCCTCACCGCGATCGACGAGTTCAGCGACGACCGCGACGGCACCGGCCTGATCAAGGCGCGCGCGTTCCTCGATCGGTTCGAGGAGGAGGAGACGCGGCTCGCCAGCTCGCCGGGCATGGGGTTCAGCGGCGGACGCTGGCGCGAGCAGCAGGACTCGTTCGAGGTCCCGGTGGGACAGACGCAGCAGACGTCGACCTTCGGCGGCCGCAGCGACACCGGCGAGGTCACGTTCACGGGGACGCCGCGCGCCGGCACCGATCTCGGCGACGAGTCGACGAAGGTGCTGAGCCCGGCGCAGCTCGCGCGCCGCGGTGAGCCGCGCGAGGAGGCGTCCGCGCCGCGGCCCAAGCTGGGCGCGCCCGCGACCCCGCCGCGGCTGCCCGGGATGGCGGCGGGCAAGTCGCGGCCGCAGCCGGTGACGAAGCCGCCGCCGGTGCCGCCGCCGTCGCCGCCGCGCGCCTCGGGCTCGAAGCCGCCGCAGCCCGCGCCGCCATTGAAGATCGAGGCGGTCGTGCCGGCGCGCACCGCGACGCCGACGGTGCAGTCGCCGCCGGGTGGCCCCACGCACCCACGGTCGACGTCGATGCCGCAGGTCGCGGGGTTCGGGGGCGCGTCCCGGGCGGCCGCGGATCGCCGGCGCTGGCTGATCATCGCGGCGATCGCCCTGGCGGTGATCGGCCTCGGGATCGTGGCGGCGCTCCTGAAATGAGGTTTAGACTGCGCGGCATGTCGCGTCGACTTGCTCTCGTCCTCGGCCTCGTCGTCCTCCCCAGCTGCGCGGACGATCCGCCGCCGGACGTCGAAGGCGAGTGGGCGGTCGAGGTGTCCAGCGAGTCCGACGACTGCTCGCTCGACGGCTTCACCGACGGCGCGTCGACGATCACGCTGACCCAGGACGACGACGACCCCACGATGCTGTCCGCCGACATCAACGGCGCGATCGCGCCGTTCCTCGGCCTCGACCTCGGCGGCACCGAGTTCACCGGCTCGATCGACGGCTCCGCGGTGTCGCTGTCGCGCACCGGCACCCAGCGCCAGACCGTCGGCTGCACGTGGCACGTCAACGCCGAGATCGACGCGGTGATCACCGCCGACGACATCGAGGGGACGATCGCGTACACCGGCATCGTCACGTTCGAGACCGCCGACTGCCCGTTCGAGGACGACTGCACCAGCTCGCAGTCGTTCGTCGGCGGCCTCTAGTCTCGATCCTCGGGCTCGTTCGCGGGGTCGTCGAAGCTGAAGGCCTCGGCGCACGCGAGCATCCCGGTGGTGGCCCAGCCGCCGAGCTGCGACGTCACCGCCACGCCGCGGAGCGTGTCGCCGCGCTCGCTCCAAGCGACGTACTCGCGGAGGATCTCGGTCGCGCAGTCGCCGTGGTCGCAGCCGCACACGCGCGCGCGGTACGCCTCGAGCTCGGGTTGCACGCGGCCGATCTCCTCCTGGATCACCGGCTCGAGGCAGCGGCCGAGGTCGAACAGGATCGCGCGGCGCCGCGGTGATCGCGGGAACGTCAGCTCGTCGAGCGCGTGGAGCGAGTCGCGCGCCGCGCCGCGGCAGCCGTCGTCGGTACAGCCGCACGCGCGCTCGGCCGCGAGCTCCAGCGGCAGCAGCAGATCTGGACCGGCGTCGACGAACACCAGATCCTCGTCGGGCGGGTACGCCGTCGGCGCGGCCTTCGACCCGCCGCACGCCGCGAGCGCGAGGAGCGCGACGAGCGCGAGCCGCTTCACATCCGCGCCTTCACGCACGCGTCGAGCTCGACCAGCGCGTCGTGGACGGCTCCGACCATGAGCAGCACGCTCGCGATCGTGCCACGGGACGTGACCCAGGCCAGGTACTCCCGGCTCGGCGCCACCGTGCACTGGCGATCCGCGCACGCGCACACACGGTCTCGTAGCGGCTCCACGATCGCGAGCGCCTCCGCGATCGGCCCGTCGAGCGATGCGCCGAGGCAGCGCGCGAGGCGCGCGCTCGTGCCCAGCATCCGGTCCACGGAGGTCTGGGACGGAGCGGTGACCAGGCCGTCGCCGTCGAGCACGGAGAGCCGGTCGCGCAGCTCGGCGCGGCACGCGTCGGTCGCGCACGCGCACGCGTGATCCGCCGCGATCTCGAGCCGGCGCAGCGTGAAGCGGTCGTTCGTCTCGGGCGGCAGGAAGTCTTTCGCCTCGAAGCAGTCGGACACGCGCAGCGTCGCGGCGTCGTAGCGCCCGGCGAGCTCCGCCGGCCACGGATCCACGCCGGTGATCGGATCGATGATCGACCCGACGTCGAGGTAGGCGCCCACCGCGCGATCGGCCTCTTCGAGGCAGGGCACGTCCGCGCACGCGCACACCTGATCGCCGAGCGCATCGATGCGCGCGAGCTCGGCCTCGAGGTCGTGGGCCGGGGCCTGCGCCGGCGCCGGCGGCGAAGCGCTCGGCGCGGGTCGCGACGGCGATCCGCCGCACGCGGCGAGCGCGAACACCACCAGCCACCTCACGCGCAGATCTCGCGCACCACCGCGTCCAACACCTCGGTGCCCCAGTGCAGGCCGGCGATCGGGATGCGCTCGTCGTTGCCGTGGAACATGTCCGCGAACCGGATGCCGGAGTCCTTCTCGATCTTGATCGGCGCGAACCCGTACCAGCGCGCGCCGAGCTGCGAGAAGTACTTGCCGTCGGTGAACCCGGGGATCATGTACGGCACGACGACGGCGTCGGGCTCGCGGCTCGTGATCTGCCGGCGGATCGAGTCGAACAGCGGCGACTCGACCGGCTCGGTCATCGTCGGCGGCGCGGACTTCATGATCTCCAGCTCGACGTCGTCGCCGAGGACCGCGCGCAGCTCGCGCAGGAAGTCGGCGTCGGTCTGCCCCGGGATCAGCCGGCCGTCGATCTCGAGCTCGGCGACGCCGGGGATCACGTTGGTCTTGCTGCCGGCCCGCACGACCGTGGGCGTCGCCGTGTTGGTCAGCAGCGCGCCCATGGTCCGCGCGATCGACAGATCCGGCACGAGGCGGACGATCCGCGCCATCAGCTCGGGCCGGCCGAGCAGGCGGAGGAGCGGACGCGCGAACGCGGGCTGGCGCGCCGCGATCGCGTCGAGGAAGTCCTTCACGTACTTGGTCGGGTGCACCGGCATGCGGGCGCGGCCGAGCGCGGCGATCGCCTCGCCGAGCCGGATCACCGCGCTGTCGGGGCGCGGCATCGAGCCGTGACCGGGCTCGCCGGTGAACCGGGCGCGCACCCAGCACAGGCCCTTCTCGGCGACCTGGATCGGATAGAACGCGGTGCCGGCGAGGTGCATCGTGAACCCGCCGACCTCGCCGATCGCGTACTCCGCGCGCACCAGCTCGGGGTGCTGCTCGACGAGGAACTTCGAGCCGAAGTCGCAGCCCGCCTCCTCGTCGGCGACCGCGGCGAAGATCACGTCGCGGCCGAGGACCGTCTTCTCCCGCGCCAGCTTGCGCAGGATCGCCGCCGCCATGGCGGCGTGGTTCTTCATGTCGACCGCGCCGCGGCCCCACAGGCAGCCGTCGGCCTCGGCGGCGGAGAACGGCGGGTGCTTCCACCGCGTGGGGTCGGCCTCGACGACGTCGAGGTGGGCGGCGAGCAGGAGCGGCGGCGCCTTGCCGGTGCCGCGGTGGCGGACCACGAGGTTGGCGCGGCCGGGCGCGCCCTCGAGGATCGTGGGATCGAGGCCGACCTCGCGCAGCTTGCCGGCGAGGTAGTCGGCCGCCTGGCGCTCCTGCCCCGGCGGGTTCGTCGTGTCCATGCGGAGGAGCGCGGTGAGCATCTCCTGCGCGTCCCGGGCGAGCGGCGACGGTTCGGCCATGGCCGGACCATATTCGATTCTCGTATGACACGGCTGTCCCGGTCGTCGCGGCCGGCGCCGACTCGCGGGGCTCAACCCGCCGGGATCGCAGCGGGCGCGGCGGCACGTGCGTTGCGATGGCCCACCTCGGAGGCAGCATGCGATTCCATTGGTTCCTGATCGCGAGCGCGCTCGGCGCGTGCGGCGGCGGCGAGCTCGCCGGCAGCGGCGACGACTCGTCGGGGTTCGACAACGACGCCGGCGCGGGCGTCCCCGAGTGCTTCTCGGCGAGCGAATGCCCGGTCGGCTACACCTGCAGCGAGCTCGGCTACTGCGTCGCGCCCTCGGGCGGCGACGGCGGCGTGCCACCCGTCGAGGTCGAGCTCGAGTTCGGCGCGCCGGTGAGCTCGCAGCGCTACGTCTGGGTCGCGATGACCGACCAGGACGCGATCGCCAAGATCGACGGCGACACGCTCGCGGTCACGTCGATCGCGGTCGGCGAGCGGCCCGAGGTGCTGGCGGCGTTCCCGTCCACCGACACCGCGGTCGTCCTCGATCGCATCAACGGCGCGGCGACGGTCGTCCGGCCGACGGACGACAGCGACCTCACCGAGATCGAGCCGACGCTGCCCGATCTCAACCAGCTCGCGGTCTCGCCGTCGGGCCGCCACGCGGTCGCGTACTTCGATCTCGCCAAGGCGATCGCCGACGCCGGCAGCCTCGACGCGGTCGGCTCGGTCGGCAGCTTCCAGGACGTCACGCTGATCCGCGTGGGCCCGGCCGGCACGCAGACCGTCGACCTGACGGTCGGGTTCCGCACCCGCGAGGTCGAGTTCGACGCCGCGGGCGAGCGCGCGTTCGTGATCACCGACGACGGCATCTCGGTGATCGACCTCGACACCGCGATCGAGGGTGGGCCGATGATCGTCCAGCCGATCCCGGTGACCACCGATCCGTTCGAGGATCCCGCCGGCCTCGAGGTCGACATCGTCGCCTCCGGCGCGCTCGCGGTCGTGCGCGAGGCCGGCGTCGCCGGGCTCCGCGTCGTCAGCCTCGCCGGTGTCACCACCGGGCAGCTGTGGGCGGTCCCGCTCGGCGGCGTGCCGTCGGACCTGGAGCTGTCGCCCGACGGCAGCCGCGCCTACGCGGTGCTCCGCGACCAGCACCAGCTCGCGGTGCTCGACCTGCCCGCCGACGCGTGGGATCCAGGCGGGATCGAGCTCGTCGACCTCGCCGACGCGACGCTCGGCTCGCTCACCCTCGCCGCCGGCGGCACGCGCGGCGTGCTCTACACCAACGCCACCCTCGACGAGCGGCTCACGTTCATCGACCTCGACGAGCCGGGCTATCCGCACGCCACGTTCCCGCTGCAGAAGGGCGTGCGCGCGGTCGGCCTCGCGCCCGGCGGCAACAAGGTGCTCGTCCTCCACGCCAAGGCGCCGGGCGCGCCCGGCGACGCGACGACGGTCGACCAGTTCATCGATCGCTCGTTCGGCTACTCGCTCGTCGACGTCGCGACCGGGTTCGCGAAGCTGCAGATCACGCCGGTCGACCCCGGCGCGTTCGCGTTCGCCAACGACGCGCCGCGCGGCTACATCTTGCTCGACGGCGGCGACGCCGAGGGCGCGCTCGCCGCCGTGCAGGAGCTCGCGCTCGACACCGGCGTGGTCCGCACGATCGAGCTCGGCTCGCCGCCGGACTCGGTGGGCGTCCTGCCCGATCGCGACGCGGTGTTCGTGTCACAGCGCCACCCGCTCGGCCGCGTGACCTTTCTCGACGTCCCCACCGGCGCGGTCCGCACGCTCACCGGCTTCGACCTCAACAGCCACGTGATCGACTAGGAGCCGATGATGCGCAACCTCATGATCCTGATGCTCCTCGCCGGCTGCGCCGAGCGCGATCCGGCGTTCGACCGGCCGCGGCTGATCACCGGCCCGGTCCCGCTCAAGGACCAGATCGCGTACGTCGACGGCGCGCTCGATCGCGTCGTGCTGGTCGACGTCGCCGAGGAGACGCCGCGCGTCGCCTCGGTCAACGTCGGGCGGCGGCCGATCTGGGCCGTGCCCACGCCGGCGCGGGATCGCCTGCTGGTGATCACCCGCGGCGAGGAGGCGCTGGCCCGCGGCCAGATCGACGAGGAGCCGGCGCTGTGGCTGGTCGACGTCGGCGATCCCACCGTCGCACCGACCCGCTACGAGATCGGCTCGCCGTTCGATCGGGTCGCGGTCTCGTCCGACGGCGCGATCGCGATCGCGCATTTTTCCGAGAGTGGCCCCGACGCCGAGGGGTTCTTCCGCAACCCCAACGAGCTGGCGATCATCGACCTCTCCCCCGGCGCGGCGTCGCCGGTGACCCTCAAGACGTTGCGTTCGTTCGGCTCCGCGCCCACCGCGGTGGTGCTGTCGCCGCCGATGCGCGTGCCCGGCGCCGCGGACGCGTCCGAGCGCGTGTTCGCGTTCGTGCTCGCCGAGGACCGCGTCACGATCCTCGACGTCACGCACCCCGGCGCCGCCGAGGTCACGATCCGCCTCGACACCGCGGGCGCCTCGGTGTCGCCGCAGGAGGTCGTGTTCGCGCCCGACTCGTCGACCGCGTACCTCCGGTCCGACGGCGCGCGCGACGTGCTCGAGGTCGAGCTGGTCTCGGATCCGCCCGCCGCCGACGTGCCCGGCCAGAACGACTACCGCCCGGTGCTCGCCGAGCTCGGCGCCGGCGGCGGTCCCTCCGACATCGCGGTCTACGACGACATCAACGGCAAGCGGTTCGTGCTCGCGTCGACGCCGAACACCCGCGAGGTCGTGGTGATCGACGCCGACACCGGCGAGTTCGTGCGCATCCCCACCGACGATCCGATCGATCGCATCGTCCTGTTCCCGGACTCTCCCGACGAGCCGCCGCGCAAGGCCGTGCTCGCCTCGATCGGCGCGCAGCTGCCGCGGATCGAGATCCTCGATCTCGAGGGCATCGACGAGGATCTGATCCCGCGCGAGCTCGAGACTCTCGACACCGGCGCGCCGGTGATGTCGATCGAGCCGGTGCCGGGCCGCGAGCTCGCGCTGCTCGTCCACGACAACGATCGCACCGTGCTCGGCCTGCTCGACGTCGCCTACGGCTCGGTGTCGCCGCTCGAGGGCGTCGCGCGGCTCGACGGCTACGCGTTCACGCCGGCCGGCGACTTCCTGGTCGCCGCCACCACCGGGCTGCCGCGGCTCGGTCTGCTCGAGCTCGACAACCTGCACCCGTCGGACCTGCGGCTCGACGACGTGCCGCGCCGCCTGTTCGCGCTGCCCAACGGCACGCTGTTCGTGGACCACGGCGACCCGCTCGGGCGCGCGACGATCATCCCCGGCCCGACGGCGAGCCGCGACGACTCGATCGTCCTGTCCGGGTTCCTGCTGGCCGGTCTGCTCGAGGAGGTTCCGTGATGAAGGCTGGAATGGTCATCGGCATCTTGCTGGTCGCGAGCGGCGTGGCGCATGCGGACGACGGGATCGTCTCGGAGTCCGAGGCGTCGCCGGCCGCGCCGTGGCACCTCCACGCGTTCGGCGGCGGCCGGTTCTTCACCGACGCTTCCGCGGTGATCCTCTCCGAGCAACCGCTGGGCGGTGGCGGCGCGTCGGTCGAGCGCCGGGTCGCGTCGCTGGGGTTGCCCGGGCCGTTCGAGGCGCTGGACCTGTCCGCGGAGCTCGGCTTCGAGGCGGGGTCGACGCACGGGACGACGTTCCAGCAGCTCGCCAGCGACATCACCACGTGGCAGGTGTTCGCGGGCGGGCGGGCGCGGCTGCCGATCTTCGACTGGCTGCACGTCACCGGGCGCGGCGCGGTCGGCGGCGGCCGGACCTACGTCGCGGTCCGCGACATGACGACGTCCTCGGGGATCCCGGACCAGGCGACCACGTTCGGCGCCCAGGCCGCGGTCGGGCTGTCGCTGCTGCCGCGCCTCACGGGGGCGGGCGACAAGGCCGTGTTCCTCGGGTTGGATTTCGAGGTCGGCTACCAGGCGACGACGGCGATGTCGGTCGGCGCGTATCCGGAGGATCGCCCGCCGCCGGAGCTGACGATCCCCGCGGCGTACGCGTCGCTCGGGGACCTCGACCTGGACGGCTGGACGATGCGCATCGGCACCGCGATCGGGTTCTGATCGAGTCAGGCGCGGGACGCGACGAGAGGGAGTGCAGCGATGCACTCCCTCTTCAGAAAGAAGAGCCCTTCGACTCCGCTCGCTTCGCTCGCTTCGCTCAGGGCAATCGGAGGGGGGGCCCCCGATCGTTCCGAGCTCTCGGGCAGTCGGAGGCTGCGAGCAGGATTGCTCACAGGATCAGGGAGGGTCTCCCGACTGTCCTGTCGCTCGGGACATCGGATGCGAGCGGGTGCTCGCGAGACTCTCGGGTGCGAGAGCTCCGACTGACTCTCGGGGTGCGAGAGCTCCGACTGTCCTGAGCGAAGGCCGAGCGAAGCGAGGCCGGAGTCGAAGGACTCCGGGTCACTTCGACGCCAGCGTGGTCGTGCCCTTGATGTCGAGGTACGGCTCGAGCTTCTTGATGGTCTTGTAGCCGAACCCCTTCACCTTGCGCAGATCGGCGACGCGCTTGAACTCGCCGTTCTTCTTGCGGAACGCGATCACGCGCTCCGCCTTGGACGGCCCGACGCCGGGGAGCAGGGTGAGCTGCTCGACGGTGGCGGTGTTCAGGTTCAGCTTGCCGCTGATCGCCTGCTTGCCCTTGGCCGCCTTCGGTGCCTTCTTCGCCTTGGGCTCCTTCGGCGTGTCCTCCGCCTCCACCGGATCGGTGGTCGTGGCGTTCTTCGCGGCCGCGGGCGGCGTCTTCGGCGCCGGCTTGGCGACCGCAGGCGCGGACTGCAGCCACGTCGCCATCACGGTGATGGCGAGCGCGAGCAGCGCGACGGCCGTGCCGATCCGGCGGATCGGCGCGGTGGGACGGAGGGAGGGCGTGGTGGGATCGATCGAGGTGGTCATGGTGGGTCTCCGGAATCGTGAGGTGGGTGAGGTGGGGGGTGATCAGAACGGGAGGTCGTCGCGGCGCGGGTTGGTCGGGACGTCCCCGACCTCCGCGCGCTTGTCCTTGCGCGGCTGCAGGTCCTCCTCGTCCATCTCGCGGACGTGCAGCATCTTGCTGTTCGTCGGGAACGCGTCGATGTAGAGGTTGAACGTCGTCGGATCCTTGCCGGGGAAGCCGGATCCGACGCGCATCCAGAACGTGGTCCCGTCCTTCTTCTCGACCGGAACGAGGACCTTGAACATGCGGGCCTTGGTGCCCATCGGTGCGTGCATCTGTGTCTCCTTGAGGTTGTGAGCTGCTCGAGCGAGCGCACACAGTTCAAGGTCGATGCCACGCGCAACCACGCGAGATCGCGTGCACGGTGTCCGCCCACCGGACACCTCGCGGCCGGCGCGCCGGACGGCGCGTCCGCCCGCCGGACAAGCTCTACGGGAGCTCGATCTTCAGCTTCGTCGCGGCCACCTTCTTGACGGTGACCTTCTTCTTCACGACCACCGGCTCGCCGTACTGCACGACGCCGTCCTTGACCCCGGTGATCACCGGCGCCTGCCACACGATCAGCGTGTACTCACCCGCGACCACGTCGTCGAGGCGGAAGTGGCCGTGGTGATCGGTGAGCGTGAAGTACGGGTGGGTCGCGCCCACGACCCACGCCGGCGCCAGGCCGCCCGCGAGGTCATCGATCTTGGTGACGCCCGCCGACATGATGCCCATCGACGTGTTCGCGCCGGGCTCGATCGCGTGCTCGACGCGGCCGCCGCCGTCGTCGAGCTTGGTGACCGCGAGGTTGGTGCGGAGCTCGTCGTAGTTCGAGATCACGAGCTGCGCCGGCAGCGGGCCAGCGACCTGCACGCGCGGCGTGAGCTCGCAGCCACGCTGCTCGAGTGTCCCGCCGACGGAGAAGGGCCTCTGTCCGGACCCGGTTGAAGCTACCGGCCGGCCCGTCGTGATCTTCTCGAGGTAGACCACCGCGCCGACGACGGTGTTGCCACTGCCGAGCACGAGCGAGTCGTTGTCGAGGGTGCCGCACTGGCCGGGACCGACGAACGTCTTGGGGTGACTCGGCGGCTTGGGCCACGTGATCGTGCCCTCGATGCCGCCCGCGTCCGCCATCGAGTAGACGACGCCGTACTCGGGCGTCCGGTTCGGCGTCTGGTACTGCGGCTGCGGCACCCAGCCGGCGTACGTGAACGCATCGCCGTAGCCATCGCCGCCGAACCCGCCGTACGTGAAGCTGGTGTAGTAGCCGCCGTACTGGTCGTAGCCGCCTCCGGCCCGCTGCGGCTCGGGCTCGAACCCGCCCTCGTCCTCGGAGGTCAGAAACTTCACCGACGCCTTGGCGAGGATGCCGCTGCCGTCGTCACCGTTCGTGCCCGCGGAGGCGAGCTTGGGGGTCTTGCCGTGCTTGGCGCACGCGCCGGCGAGGACGAGCGCGGCGCCGGCGCCGAGGGTGGCGACGGCGGCCGTGGAGACGAGCCTGGCGAGCATCGACCCGAGCATGACGCGAGGGCTTGTCCGGCGCTAGGGCGTTGGTTCCGGTTCATCCGGATCCGGCTTCTTCAGGCTCTCGAAGTACTCGACGACGAAGTCCGCGCCCGCCGGGAACAGCTTGCGCGCGTCGGCGATGCTGATCGAGGTCGAGTACGAGACGCGGGCGTCGGTGCGCACGAGGGTGAGGCCGCTGACCAGGTTCAGCGCCTTCATCTTCTTGAGCAGGCTGGCCATCAGCGTGCTGTCGAGCGCCTCGGTGCGCGTGGCCTCGAGGCCCTTCACCAGCTCCTCGGCGTCCTCGACGCTGCGCATCTCGAGGTTGCCGCGGATCACGAAGCCTTGCGTGTCGAGCTGGGCGGTCAGCGTGAGGCGCTTCGGCGCGGGGAGCTCCTCGATCGCCAGGCCGATCGGCGGCAGCTCCCAGCGCTTCGACTTGGGCGCGAACGTCATCAGGACCGCCGGCCCGTCGGGGACGCCGGACTCGGCCTCGAACTCGGGGAGGTGCTGGAGCCACGGCGGCAGGAGCGCGACGTCGACCGTGGCGGCGTCGAGGTCGCCGTCGATGGGATCGAGCGCGCCCTTGAGGTCCTTGGGCTTGGCGAGGACGGTCCAGCCCGGGTGCGCGACGAGGAACACGCGCTGGTCCTTGGCCTGGACGCGATCGCCGACGCCGCGCGTGCCGAGGACGCCGCCGGTGACGCGCGACCACGTGACCGGCGCGCCGGGCTCGTCGAGGAAGTCGCGGACCTCGGCGGCGGTCATCGACGACTTCACGGCGAGGATCGTCGCGCCGGAGTCCTTGGGCCGCGCCGACGACATCGCGACCAGATCGAAGCGGTCGGCGACGACGGTGTGCTCGGGGTCGGCGATCAGCGCCTTGTAGTCGGGCATCGCGGACAGGATCTTCTGCAGCACCGGCGACCACTCGGTGCCGCGCAGGCGATCGAAGCGGAGCAGCACGCTCACCAGGTGCTTCGACGGGAAGTGCCCGAGCAGGTTGGCCGCGGTGGCCGCGCTCGCGGGCGGCGTGTCGTCGAGGATCGCGCCGGCGTCGCCGGGGACGCCGCCGTCGGCGGGCTCGGCGGTCGCGACCACGTCGCCGCCGTCCTGGGGCGGGCCGGCGTCGCGCGGCTCGACGGCCACGGCGACCCCGGCGTCGGCGGGCTCCGGCTCGGGCGGCGGCGCCGCGTCGGGGACGCCGGCGTCGCGCGCGAAGCGGTCGTCCTCCTTCGGCGGCGGCGGCTCGGGTGGCGGCGCCGGCTCGGGAGGCACGATCTCGTCGCGCGAGGCGACCTCCTCGGCGGGCGGCGCCGGCACGTCGGGGCCGAGCGGCTCGGCGGGCGGCGCGATCGGCGCGATCTCGATGTCGACCAGCGAGACCGCGGGCTCCGCGTCGTCGTCGTCGGCGGAGACGCGGATCACGGCGCCGAACACGACATGCACGACCAGCGACACCAGGACCGCGAGCAGGAGCGGCGAGCCGCGCGGTGAGGGTTGGGTGTCCACGATCGGCCGGCCTGCTCGACGGAGGCCCGACCCTCGAAGTAGCATTCCGACATGGCCGAGTCCAGGTCCGACCGCGAGACGCGGCCGCTCGATCCCGACGAGGTCGCGTACGTCACGGCCGCGCGCGCCAAGGCGTACGTCCTCTACGAGGGCGCGCGGACGCCCCACCGCAGCTGCGGGATCGCGCTCGCCGAGACGTTCGGGCTGCCGACGCGGCCGTACCAGGTGCTGCGGCGCGGCGGGATCACGGGCGAGGGCGCGTGCGGCGCGATCCGCGCCGGCGAGCACGTGCTCGGCGAGCTGCTCGGCGATCCGTCGCCGACCGGCGCGGTGACGCCGGCGCTGCGCGCGGCGGTCACGTGGTACCAGGCGACCGCCGCGGCCCGCATCGATCGAGGCGGCTCGCCCGACATCGCGTGCAACAACCTGACGCGGCCCCTGGGTGATTTTGCCGGTCCGCGGCGGCAGGCGTTCTGCACGGTGCTGGCCGCCGACGCGGCGGCGCTCGCCGCCGAGGCGCTCGTCCGGTTCGCGGACGAACGGCCCGTGATCACGCCGGTGGAGGCTGGAGAGGGGCTCGTATGAGGATCGACGACAAGACCGTCCAGGCCGTGGTCGCCGAGGCGTCGGCCAAGATGTCCGACCCCAACTACTCCGCCGTCGCCGTCGGTGGGTTCGTGCAATCGCAGCCGCCCGCCGCGCAGTTCGTGACCGCGCACGAGCCCGAGCTCGGCTCCGCCGAGGCGATCATCAGCGTGATCTTCCACGCCGCGCTGCTCGCGCAGTGCTTCCAGCGCGCGTCCAACCGCTCGATCCGCGCGATGTCCTACGAGGACCTCGACGCCGCTGCCTCGTTCGGCGATCCCCTCGAGACCCTCGCCCAGCGCCAGCCCGCGCTGTCCGACTTCATCGTCTCCAACATCGAGCTCCCCGCCTCCAAGAAGCTCCTCGCGCTCCTCGCCCTGGCGATGGACCACGTGTCGTACTGACCCAGCGTTAACGCTGGGTCGGTCAGGACAGCAGCGCCAGCAGGTCGTCGCGCGTCAGGGACGCGGCGCGGTCGGCCCCGCTGAGGGCGGCCTCGGCGAGGGCGCGCTTCTTGGATTGCAGCGCGAGGATGCGCTCCTCGACGGTGTCGCGGGCGACGAGGCGGTAGACGAAGACGGGCTTGTCCTGGCCGATGCGGTGGGCGCGGTCGGCGGCCTGGTCCTCGACGGCGGGGTTCCACCACGGGTCGAGGAGGAACACGTGATCGGCGGCGGTGAGGTTGAGGCCGGTGCCGCCGGCCTTGAGCGACACGAGCATGACCGGCGGGCCGTCGGGATCCTGGAACTTCGCGACGACGTCGGCGCGGTCGCGGGTCGAGCCGTCGAGCCGGACGAACGGGATGCCCTCGGCCTTCAGGTGCGGCTCGACCAGATCGAGCAGCGACGTCCACTGCGAGAACACGAGCGCCTTGTGACCGTCGGCGGCCGCGTCCTCGAGCGCGCCGAGCAGGCGCGTCACCTTCGACGAGCCCTCGGCGGACTGGTTGGGCAGGAGCGCCACGTGGCACGCGGCCTGGCGCAGCCGCAGCAGCGCCTCGAGCGCGGCCATCACGCCGCCGCCGCCCTGCAGCATCGCGAGCACGTCGCGCTGGGTCGCCGCGCGCACGGCGTCGTAGACGATGCGCTCGGTCTCGTCGAGCTCGACGTGCAGCACGCCCTCGGTGCGCGGCGGCAGCTCGGGCGCGACGTCGCGCTTGAGCCGGCGCAGCACGAACGGCCGCAGCCGCTCGCGCAGCCGCGCCGCGGCGCCGCTGTGGCCGTCGCCGATCGGCTTCGCCCAGCGATCCTGGAAGTCGGCGCGCCCGCCGAGCAGGCCCGGGTTCGTGAAGTGGAGCTGGCTCCACAGCTCGTCGAGCCGGTTCTCCACCGGTGTACCGGACAGCGTCACCCGCCAGTTCGCGCGCAGCCGGTACGCCGCGCGCGCGACCTGCGAGTCGGGGTTCTTGATGTTCTGCGACTCGTCGAGGATCACGGTGTCCCACTGGATCGCCGCGAGATCGTCGATGTCGTTGCGCAGCAGCGGGTACGTCGTCAGCGTGATGTCGGCGTCGGGATCGAGCTTGCGGCGCGCGCCGTGATAGGTCGCGACCGTGAGGTCGGGGCGGAACTTGCGCGTCTCGTCGGCCCAGTTGAACACCACGCTGGTCGGCGACACGACGAGCGTCCGCCCGCGCAGCGCGGCGAGCGCCTGCACGGTCTTGCCGAGGCCCATGTCGTCGGCGAGCACGCAGCCGAGGCCGAGGTCGCGCGAGAAGCACAGCCAGTCGACGCCCTGCCGCTGGTACGGCCGCAGCAGCTCGCCGAGCCCGGCCGGCACCTTCGCGTGCGGCAGCCCTTCGAAGCCCTCGATCACCGGCCGCAGCCGCTCGACGTCGGGCGGCGGGGGCGCGTCGAGGTCCTCGCACAGCCGCGCGAGATCGGGGACGGCGTAGAGCGGGACGGTGCCGTCGTCCTTGCGGTTGGCGAGCAGGTCGGCGACGCGCGCGCCGTGCTCGTCGAGCCAAGCGCGCGGCACGCGGCCCCAGCCGCCGCCCTCGAGCGGCACCAGCTCGGCGCCGGCTTGCCACGCGCGGATCACCGCGTCGGCGCCGGCGCGCTTGCGCCCCGTGCCGAACCGGACGTCGAACTTGCCGCCGTCGAGATCGACGGTCGGGTCGAGCATTGGCGCGTCGTCGGCGCCCGAGGCGCGCGCGTCCTGGCGCAGCCACGCCTGGACCTTGGCGTTGAACGAGAACGCGTCGCGGCCGTGGAGCTCGACGCGGCGGCCCGGCATCAGGTTGAGCTCGTCGCGGAGCCGCCACAGCAGCTCCTTCTCCGCGGACTTGTCGCGCATCGGCATCGCGCCGCCGAGGTGGACGAGGCGCTCGCCGTCGACGCGCGCGCGCGGCGGATCGCCATAGACCAGCGTCGCCATCGCGGTGAGCTTGTCGCCGTGCTGCTCGACGTCGAGGGCCATGCGCGGCCGCTCGCCACCACGCAGCGCCGGCAGGTTCTTCGCGCGCAGCTCGAACGGGATCCGCGCGTACAGCACGGGCAGCACCTCGCCGAGGAGGATCGACAGCTGATCGGCGCGGAACGTCCGCCGCAGCGGCAGCTTCTCGAGCTTCGCGCCCTGCAGCTCGATCTCGCCGATCGGCCGCAGCTCGTCGTTGCAGATCGCGACGCCGAGGCTGACCACCGACGACACCGCCGGGTCGCGCTCCAGCGACAGCTTCGCGCCGCCGCCGTAGTGGTCGTCGATGATCGCGTTGGGGACGATCGGGTCGCCCGACGTGACGATCTTCTTGCCGTTGAGCCGCACGTCGGCGGCGTCGGCGAGCGCGGTGAGCAGGCGGGGCAGGCGATCGGCGCCCACCGTCCCGAGCCGCATGCCGAGCAGCTGGTCGATGATGAGGTCGTTCTCGGTCGGCGCGATCGTCGGGCCGCTGACGCGCCCCGCGACGATCGACACCAGCGAGCCCTCGAGCTTGTCCTCGCGGCCGTCGGGTTGCACGACGACGCGCGCGACGTCGAGCCCGCCGGGCGCGGGCGTCAGCCGGTACGACACCACGCCGCCCGCCTTCGCGGACGAGGGCTTGCCATCCGGCGCCGCGGCGACCGCGATCGCGGCGGCGGCGACGTGCGCGCAGACCGACTCCTTGCTCGGGCAGTCGCACTCCCACTCGCGATCGCGCGGATAGAGCACGACGTTGAACGCGATCGGACGAGTCGGGACGCGGACCTCGACGGTCACTTCGGCCACGGTCGCGGTCTTCCCGACCACGCGATCTTCGCGGACCAGCGTGACGCCCTGGGACCAGGCGCGGGTGGAGCCGGCCTCCTGCACCGCGTCGCGGAGCGCGATCAGCGCGGTGGGATCGATCATTGGCGCCCTGATTACCTCGCGTGCGGACGCGGGACAAGCTGGTGTAAGGTGCGGAAGATCGATGGAGGACGTCTCGGGGGATCCAGACGCGGAGCTGGTCGAGCGGCTCGCCCGCGGTGACCGCACCGCGCTGGGCGAGCTCTACGACAAGTACTCGACATTCCTTCTTTCTTTGGCGATGAGGGTCGTCAAGGAGCGCCGGGAGGCCGAGGACCTGCTCCACGACGTTTTTCTGGAGGCCTGGCGAACTGCGGTTGACTACGATCCGACCCGGGGTCGGGTTCGTACCTGGCTAGCCATCCGTATGCGTTCCCGAGCCCTCGATCGCCAGAAGTCCGCCCGCGTGTCGCGACACGCCGGCGATGACTCCGTGCTGGCGAACGTGGCGGTGGAGGGAAGCGTGGAGGCGGCGCCGGATCAGCGCCGGGTCCGCGCGGCGGTCGACCAGCTGTCCACCGATCAGCGGCAGGTCGTCGAGCTCGCGTACTTCGAGGGGCTGTCCTGCTCCGAGATCGCGTCCCAGATCGCGACGCCGATCGGCACGGTGAAGTCCCGCATGGCCGCGGCCATGAACAAGCTACGCGCCGCGCTGGCGATTCCGGAGTTGTCATGAGCGCTGATCCCGATGCCCTCGCCGACCTGCTCCCGCTCCACGCCCTCGGTGCGCTCGATCCCGAGGAGGCCGCCGCGGTCGAGGAGGCGCTCGCGCGCGACCCGGCGCTGCGGGCCACGTTCGACAGCTACCTCGAGGTCGCCCACGCCCTGGGCGACGCGCTCGACCCCGTTCGACCGCCCGGGTCCGCGCGCGACCGGCTGCTCGCGGACGTCGACGCGCTGTGCAAGCCGCCGCGGCTCGATCCGTTCGCCTCGCGGATGGCGAAGCTGTTCGACGTCAGCATCGACAAGGCGCGGATGTTCCTCCACTGGGTCGACGAGCCGGCGCGCTGGGAGCCGCAGGCCGACCTCTCGTTCGTGCACCTGATCCATCTCCCGCCCGGACCCGCGTGGGCCAGCGCGGACTGCGGCCTGGTGAAGCTGCTCCCGGGGCACGAGTTCCCGCTCCACGATCACAAGGGCCAGGAGGTCAGCCTCGTGCTCCAGGGCACAGGGCGGGACTCGTCGGGGATGCGGCTGGAGCCGGGCGTCGAGCTGGTCCTGGAGCCGGGCAACTCGCACTCCTACACCGTCGACGACGGGAGCGAGCCGTACGTGTTCGCCGTGAGGTTCTACGGCATCGAGCTGATCGGCCAGCGGAGCCGCTGATACAGTAGCGGCATGAGTAGCGACGAGGGGATGCGGATCGTTGGCACCATCGCCAGCATCGAGCTCCACGGCGTCTCCTCGAAGTTCCAGAACGTGCCGCCTCGCCAGGTCTCGAAGCTGGTGATCGACATCGAGCGCGCCACCGACAGCGACGGGACGGAGATCAACCTCGAGAACCTCGCGGGCCTCCAGTTCCAGGGGCCGGCCGAGCTGGTCCCGCGCTACTCGCCGGGCGAGCGCGTCCTGATCACGACGACCACGCCGAGCGGGATGCACATCGCGTCGATCCGACCCGCGCCGCTGAGCTGACGGCGTGAGTGATACTTTGTGATACGTCATGCCTTGACGGAGTGATACAAGCGCCGTACAGCTTGTGACACAACTCGTGTTACAAGGGCGCATGACCGAGCGAGAGCCGAAGGAGCGGGTCCTGCACACGCGGGTGCCCGAGCGCCTCGAAGCCGAGCTGAAGGATCGCGCCGCCGAGATGGGCGTGTCGGTCTCGAACCTCGTACGCAACGTGCTGCAGCACGCGCTCGGGCTGGTCAACGACGTCGTCGCGGACACCGAGCAGATCGTGCGATCGGCGCGCGACGGGTTACAGGCCGGCGTGCGCGCGGTGCGCGGCGACGGCGACGAGCCGCTCGCAAGCTCCAGATTCGCCGGGGCGCGCAGCACCGCGTCAGCGGTGCGGAGCACGATCGTCGTCGGTGTCGAGCCGAAGGTGCTCGGCTGGCAGACCGTGATCCTCGAGCGCAACGCGCTGTGCACGCGCTGCAACGACATCCTGCCCCGCGGCACCGACGCGGCGATCGCCGTGCTCGACGGCAACTCGCCCGCGCCGCGCCCGATCTCGTGTCTCCGTTGCCTGGAGGAGCTCCGAAATGGAACCCGTCGAACCGACCCCTGATCACGATCGTCCGGTCGCCGGACTGCTCGCCGGCATCGCCGGCCTGGTCCGCCACCTGACGTTCCGCGTCAACCGCATCGCCGAGGACGCCGCGCGCGACGCCGGCACCGTGGGGCGCGAAGCCGAGGCGTTCGCCCGCGCCGCGCAGCTCCAGTGGACCCAGCTCCGCGACGGCGCGCGCGCGACGCCGCGGCTGACCCGCGTGGTCACCGAGGGCGCGAAGGTGCTGGCGCTGTGGCGCTGGCACCGGCTGCGCGCGCTCGCCCGCGGCGAGGATCCCGTCGACAACCCGGTGATCCACCGCGCGCTCGCACGCGCGACCCGCGACGCGTGCATCGAGCTGCGCGGCGGCATCCTCAAGCTCGGGCAGATCGCGTCGTGCCGGCCGGACCTGCTGTCCGCGCCGTGGGTGGAGGAGCTGTCGCTGCTCCAGGATCGCGTGCCGCCCGTCGACACCGCGTCGATCGTCGCCGCGATCGAGGCCGAGCTGGGCGCGTCGATCCTCGATCGGTTCACGACGTTCGAGGCCGAGGCGCTCGCCGCCGCCTCGCTCGCCCAGGTCCACGCCGCGAAGCTCGGCGACCGCGACGTGGTCGTGAAGGTCCAGGTGCCCGGCATCGCCGAGGTCATCGAGGCCGACATCGCCGCGCTCCGCGTGCTCGCGCGCGTCGCGCGGGACGCGATCCCCGGCGTCGACCTCGGGCCGATCGTCGTCGAGCTCGCCGCCGCGCTCACCGCCGAGCTCGACTACCGCCAGGAGGCGCAGAAC
>Ga0163144_10005273_pt1 | contig 28747 bp, 27 predicted proteins | sample OliLak19BULKMAT1_FD_123175 | JGI IMG/M metagenome (GOLD analysis project Ga0163144, IMG submission 123175) | Freshwater microbial mat bacterial communities from Lake Vanda, McMurdo Dry Valleys, Antarctica - Oligotrophic Lake LV.19.BULKMAT1 | ecosystem: Environmental > Aquatic > Freshwater >...
GCCGCGAGTGGGACCGTCCCGGCCAGTGCCCCGCGCACGACGCTGTGGCCAGCACTGGCAATATTCAACTGCTGCAGGTCGAAGCGCAGCCGCTGCGCGGAATAGTCGAGGGTCGGCACCGTCATGACATTCAGATTCGAGATCATCGGCTGATCGCCGAGCCGGGCTGACAGCCCGTCGATCCGCAGCGGCGCAGTGCCGGCCACCGCCAGGCGCTTAGCGTCAGGCGCGGTCAGCAGCAGGTCGGCACTGGCGATCGTGCCCTGCAGGTCGATGCCCTCCAGCAGCGCGGACACCCACGCGAGATCGAAACCGCGCAGACTGAGAGTCGCGAGTTCGCCGCGCGGGTTCTCGAAGGCCTTGCCCGCCGCGGGCAACACGAACGCCTGCCGCGACAGCACGCGAACAACCGCCGGGCGCGCCGCCTGTGCGAGGCTGGCGTCGAGTGCGACGATGGTGATCTGCTTGCCGAGCACTGCCACGCCGCCTTTGGCCTGGACGCCGAGCGTGGCCGGCAGCGGATAGGCTGCGCGCCGCGCCGCGAGCGGCGGCAGCGCCAGCAGGGCATCGACCTTGGCCTGCAGGTCGTAGTTCAGGCGCAGCGGCGCTGCCCCAGTGACGGGCAGCGGCTGTGTGAGGCGCAGTGTGCCGGTCAGCAGTGGGTGGTCGCCGTCACCCAGTTCGAGCGCGTCGACCCTGAGCCGCAGATGATCCGCCGCACGCGTAATGCGCGGCAGCAGACTGAGCCGCAGGCGCGGTGCGAGCACGTCGGTACCCGCCTTCACGGCGACATCGCCGAGGATCAGCTTCTGCAGCGGCAGCAGCTGCAGGCGGGATTTTTCATCGCTCGCCATTTCAAAGCCGGCCGACAGCGTGCCGCCCTCGAGCTGCTGTCCGTCGAGCAGCCCGTTGATCCAGGGCAGGGGCAAGCCGGCAATCGAGAGCGTGCCGAACGTGCGCGGCGCGGCCAGCAGTGCCGCCGGGTCGGCCAGATCGATCACCAGCGGCGCCTGCAGCGCGAGCGCCACGCGCGACGCTTGCGTCAGATCGGTCAGGGTGCCGTCGAGCCGCGTCACGGCGAGGCGTTGCCCGTGCAGGGCGAGCGTCGCTCCACTGTGCAGGGTCAGCGCGGCGGGCAGCGCCGGATTGACGCCGAGGACACGCTCGAGCTGCGTCAGGGTAGTGGCGGCATCGAAAGTCAGATCAAGCGCGCCGCTGAGGGTCGCGAAGCCGAGGGCGCCCTGTCCGTTGAGCGCGAAGTCAGGGAGCGGCTGCGGCCCGGTGAACGGCGTCACCAGCGCCTGATTCGCCGCGAGCGTGTAGCGGCCGCGCAGACTGCCGTCCGCGCCGCGATACACGCCGCTGAAGTCCAGCCGTGCGCGCTCGGCGTGCAGTTGATCGACGCTGCGCAGCGTCAGGGCCACGGATTCGGGCGGCGGCGGCCGCGTGCCTCGCGCCTTGTGCGCGAGATAGCGCGCGCTGCCGGTGCCCGGCGCCGGCGTGAGATCGAGGCTCAGCGCGACACGTTCGGCGCCGGGCAACGCCGGCAGCGCAAGCGTGAGCTCGGCGGCGGTCTGCAGGCGGCGCAAGCGGCCGCGCGAGAGCTGCTCGATGGTCAGCTGGCCCGTGGCGTCGATCTGCTGCGCGCCACCGCTCAACGCCAGGGTGTAATCGAGCGTGCCGCTGAGGTGGGGTCGCACGCCGCCGCCGCGCAGGCTTATCGTTGCCCGCTGACCGTCGGGGAGGATCACGAGGGCGGCGGCCTCCACCCCGTTCAGCGCGACGCCATAGCCGGCATCGAGCACCGTCAGCAGGCCGGGAAACGGCGCGGTGGACGGCGGGCCGGGGCGATAACGGCGGAGATCGATTTCCGCCTTGCTCAGCGCCAGCTGGTGCACCTGGACAGTATCGGTGATGAGGCCGAACGGATTGACGACCACCTCGGCTTCGCCAATCTTCACCGCCATGCCCTGCCATTGGAGATCGACCCCGCGCAGCGACACCGACCACGGCGTGATCTGCAGAGACTCGACGTCGATGCGCTCGACCAGCGGCGCGATGCGCGGCAACAGCCAGCGCTTCTGCAATCGGGGATTGCACAGCACGGCGAGCGCGAACACCAGCACCACGCACCCGCCGAGGGTGAGCGTGCGCCAGGGATGACGGCGCACCGCCGCCGTCAATCGCGCGGCGCGGCGGGCGACGGGCGGCGTCTGCGATCCTTCGCCAGCCATCGCTTGCGACTCAGAGATTCATCATCGTCATACGCCGCGCATCGTAGCGGTCACCGGCGGCGAAGCCTTTGGGCGCCACGTCTTCAATTGCCTGCAACTCGGCCGGGCTCAGCAACAGATCCGTTGCAGCCGCGTTTTCAGCCAGACGCTCGAGGCGAGTCGTTCCGGGGATTGGAATCAGATCGTTGCCGCGCGACAGCACCCAGGCCAGCGCGAGCTGCGCCGGCGTACAGCCGCGGGCGCGCGCGAGCTCCTCGAGTTTGCGCACCACATCCAGATTCTGCTGGAAATGTTCCGGGCTGAAGCGCGGCGTGAGCCGCCGGAAGTCATCCTCGGCAAGGTCGTCGAGGCTGTTGATCGTGCCGGACAGGAAGCCGCGCCCCAGCGGGCTGTACGGCACGAAGGCAACGCCCAGTTCGCGGCACGCGGCGAGCTGACCGCCGTCTTCAGGATCGCGCGACCACAGCGAATACTCGGTCTGCAGCGCGGTGATCGGATGCTCGCGATAGGCGCGGCGCAGCGTCGGCACACTGGCCTCGGACATGCCGATGAAGCGCACCTTGCCGGCGGCCACGAGCCGCCCCATCGTGCCGATCGTCTCTTCGATCGGCACGTTGGCATCAACGCGGTGCTGATAGTAGAGATCGATGTGATCGGTACGCAGCCGGCGCAGGCTCGCGTCACAACAGGCCTTCACATATTCCGGCCGTCCGGAGACGCCGTTGAAGCCCCCTTGCTCGTCGCGCACGATGCCGAACTTGGTCGCGATGAACGCTTCGTAACGCCGCCCCGCAAAGGCCTTGCCGAGCAGGGTTTCGTTGGTGTGCGGGCCGTACATGTCGGCGGTGTCGAAGAACGTGATGCCGAGCGACAGCGCGCGGTGGAGCACTTCGATGGCCCGCTCGTCATCGGTGGGGCCGTAGAACTCGGACATGCCCATGCACCCGAGTCCAATGCTGGACACGAGCGGTCCGAGGCTGCCGAGTTTGCGTGTTTTCATGCGTGGTAATCCTCCCCTGATGCGGGCACGCCCGCTTCGCGCATAAGCGCGCGGACCTCGGGCAATACGGCGGGCGTGAGTGGCTGGCATCAGCGACAGGACGCGGCACCAGCACGGCCGGCCCGGTCCATTGTACGCAATTCGCGCGCCGGAAAGCCGGTTGGCCCGCCGCGCGCAGCGGGCGTCAGCGGCGGTTGTGGGTGCGGATGAAGTCGCGGATGCGCGGCGCGATCTCGGCCCGGAAGCGGGAACCGTTGAACACGCCGTAATGGCCAACCCCGGCCTGCACATAATCATGCTTCATGTCGGCGGGAATGCCGCTGCAGATGTCGTGCGCAGCCTGCGTCTGGCCAATGCCGGAGATGTCGTCCTTCTCGCCTTCGACAGTCATCAGCGCGGTCTTCGTGATCGCAGCCGGTTCGATCGGGCGTCCGCGGTAACGCATCGTGCCGTTCGGCAGCTGATGTTCCTGGAACACGACTTTCAGCGTCTGCAGATAGTAGGTCGCGTTCAGGTCCATCACCGCGAGATATTCGTCGTAGAAATCCTTGTGTGCGTTCACCGAATCTCCGTCGCCGCTGACGAGACTCTGGAACAGCTTGTGGTGGGCGTTCATGTGGCGATCGAGATTCATCGTCATGAAGCCGGTCAGCTGCAGGAAGCCAGGATAGACCGGGCGCATGCAACCGGCATGCGGGAACGGCACGGGCATCACGACATTCCGCTCGAACCACTCGAGCGGCTTGGTCGTCGCCAGCAGGTTTGGTTCGGTCGGGCTGCGGCGAGTGTCGATCGGGCTGCCCATGATCGTCATGCTCGCCGGCGCGCAAGGGTCATCGTCCGCGGCGAGCAGCGAGGTCGCGGCGACCACCGCCGGCCCGGGCTGACAGACTGCGATCACATGCGTGTTCGGGCCCAGGAAACGCAGACACTCCATCACGTATTCGACGTAGTCGTCGAGGTCGAACTCGCCCATCGCGAGCGGCACCGTGCGGGCATCGCGCCAGTCGGTGATGTAGACATCGTGCTCGGGGAGCAACGCCTTCACGGTGCCGCGCAAGAGGGTCGCGTAGTGCCCGGACATCGGCGCCACCAGCAGCACTTTCGGATCGTGCCGGCGCCACGGCTGCAGGCCTGCCGGATCGCGCTTGAAATGGAGCAGATCGCAGAACGGCCGGCTCCACACCACTTCTTCGGTGATGCCACAACGCGCACCGACCAAATCGATGGTATCGATACCGAAGGCCGGCTTGCCGTAACGTCGGGTCAGGTTTTCGAACACATCCCAGGCGGCGGCAAAGCCTTTGTAGGGATAAGTCTGGGCCCACGGATTCCAGGGCTGGTCGAACAGCAGGCGGTTCCATTCGACAGCGGCGCGCAGGGGCGCGATGGCGGCGTGATTCATTTCATAAAGGTGGTAGAGCACACGAACCTCGCTGACGCAGTTGACTGCGGTGAAACCGAGTATAGGCAGCATTGTGCAGACGCAGCAAGGTAACTTCCCCCGGCTGAGGGTAAAAGAGCGTGGCGGCACCGACTTCCGTCCTCAGGTCCGTTCGGTACAATCCGGCCTCACTCCTTCCCTCACCTCGAGGTAGTCCGTCATGCATGTCGGGATGTCGACCATCTTCCAGAACACCCACCAACACACCTCGGACCGCGAGGTGTACAAGCACGAGGTGGCGCTCGCCGAGCTGGCCGAACCGCTGGGTTTTGAATCGGTGTGGACCGTCGAACATCATTTCACCAACTACACCATGAGCCCGGATCCTTGCCAGTTCCTGACCTACATGGCGGGCAAGACCCGGCGCGCGAAGCTCGGCTCCATGGTGATCGTGCTGCCGTGGCACGACCCGATGCGCGTCGCCGAACAGATCTCCGTGCTCGATCACCTTTCCGACGGCCGGATGATTCTCGGCCTCGGCCGCGGCGCCGGGCGCGTCGAGTTCGATCTGTTCCGCCAGGACATGGGGGATTCGCGTGCGCGCTTCGTCGAAAGCGCCGACTGCGTGCTGGGCGGCCTCGAACGGGGCTACTGCGAATACGACGGTACGTTCGTGCAGCAGCCGCGCGCCGACATCCGCCCGGCGCCTTTCAAGAGTTTCAAGGGCCGCACCTATGCCGCGGCCGTGTCGCCGGAGTCGGTCGAGATCATGGCGAAGCTCGGCGTCGGCCTGCTCGTCGTGCCGCAGAAGCCGTGGGATCAGGTCGAGCAGGAAGTCGCGCACTACAACGAGGTCTTCCAGCAGCTGCACGGCCATCAGCCGCCGGCGCCGATCGTCGCCGGCTGGACCTTCTGCGACCCGCACCGCGATCGGGCCTACGAATACGCGAAGCGCTACATCGGCACTTACTGGCAGACGGTGCTCGATCACTACCGCTTCCATGAAGACCATCTCAAAGGCCAGAAGGGCTATGAGTACTACGGCCAGTTCGCGGAGAAGATCCAGAAAGGCGGCGTCGACATGGCTGTCGACTACTTCATGAGCCTGCAGGTGTGGGGCACGCCGGACATGTGCTGCGACACCATCGTGCGCAACGCCGAGCGCATCGGCGCCGAAGGCTACATCGGCGTTTTCAGTTACGCCGGCATGCCGTGGGGCGACGCCGAGCGCAGCATGCGACTGTTTGCCAAGGAAGTGATGCCGCGCCTGCAGGCCCGGCCAATCACCGGCGTCATCGACTGGGCGGCCTAGCTGGCCGCGTTGGCAGCATGTGCCGCCAACGCACAATTCAAATTAATGAGCACACAGGAGGCAACATGAAATTCAGCTGTCACGTACAGACCCGCATTTCGGACTACCGGATTGCGAAGGATCTCGAAGACTGGGGCTACGACGCGTGCTGGTTCCCGGATACGCAGATGATGTGGTCCGACTGCTACGCCGTGATGGCGCTGGCAGCGCAGGCCACGTCGACGATCAAGATCGGCACCGGCGTCGCCATCACCGGCACCCGCATCGCACCGACCACCGCCGCCGCGATTACGTCGATCAACGTACTGGCCCCCGGCCGCACCTTCCTCGGCATCGGCACCGGCCACACCGCGATGCGCGTGATGGGCCAGGACCCGATGGGCATCAAGGAATTCCGCGAGTATCTGCGCGTTGTGCGCGCGATGCTGAAAGGTGAGAACGTCGATTACACCTACCGCGACAAAACCACCGAAATTGCGTGGCAGACCCACGGCAGCGGCTTCCGCAATACTTATGATGACATCCCGATTTACGTGGCTGCGAATGGCCCGCTAGCGTTGCGCGCCGCCGGCGCCTACGGCGACGGCCTGATCTCGATTTTCAACGAACAGCCGGACATGATGAAGGCCAACCTGGACCTCGTGAAAGCCGGCGCCGACAAGGTCGGCCGCACGCTCGACGACAGCTACCACACAACCTCGCTGTGTCATGCCGTGGTGCTGCGACCGGGCGAGAAGCTGACGGCGCCGCGCGTCGTCGAAGCGGCCGGGTCGTGGGTGGTCACGGCGCTGCACTTCGTCTATGAAGTCTGGCGCTACACGCGGGACGACAGTGTCGTGCCGCCCTTCATGCGCAACGTGTGGCAGCAGTATCTCGATCGCATCGAACACATGCCGCTGCCGGAAGACAAGCAGCACCAGATGCTCCACGAGGGGCATTGCAGCTACTATCCCGCCGTCGAGCGCAGCCTGCTGACGCCGGAGATGATCGAAGGTACCTGCATCGTCGGCGGGCCGTCCGAAGTCGCCGAGAAGATCCGCGCCGCCGGGCGCGCCGGTCTGCGGGAAGTCAGCCTGCTGCCGCCGATGCTGCATCTGCGTGAGATCGCGCGTGAATTCGCGCAGAAAGTGATACCGCTCATTTGAACGCTGAACAGCATCCGCGAAGCCCCGGCGCGACTGCGCGCAGGGGCGTTCTGCTGCCACTGGCGCTGTGCGCGAGCCTCGCGCACGCGGCCGACGTCAAACAACACGACACGGTGCAGACCCGCGCGGAATGCGCGGGCGCCGCTGCACGGGCACTGGGCGGTAATGCGCTGGTCTTCGACGATCCACCGCAAGCCAGCCCGCCGCGCGCGACGGACATGGCCGCCGAGTATTTCTGGCGCGCCTTCATCGTCAGCACCGACGGCAAACCGACGCCGGTGTGGCTGCATTGCGAAATCGTGCCTGGCTCCATCGCCACCTATGCCGAGGTACTCCGCAGGGACGCGGCGACATCAGGTGCCCCGTGAACCTGCGGACCGGGCGTGACGGCGGCCGCTGCGCCGCCCGTCGTCAACGCCCGCGATGAAAGCGGCGGCGTGGATTTTCGCGGCGTTCATGCTCGTCGCGGCCGGCGGCGCAGCCTGGTGGATGTGGCTGACCGTGCACGGCAGATCGTCGGCGGTGGCCGCCATCGGCGACGCACCGCTGCCGCCCGCCGCGGGCGGCCGATCCGCCGAGCGCAGCGGCAGCGTGTTCCTGCCGACGCCTGACACCGCGTTCGGCGCGCCGACGGTGCGCGCGCTGACGTTGCCCGCTGTCGCCGGCGGCAACAGCGTGTGGGGCGCCTTCGGACGCGACCATCGCGGCCATATCTATGTCGGCGTGTCGGTCGGCGATGCCGGCGCAAGTCCGCATCTGCTCGACTACGACCCGCGCGCCGACGTGTGGCGCGATCGCGGCAATGCAATTGATGAACTGCGCCGGCTCAAGCTGCTGCATGACGGCGAGTCGCAGGTCAAACTGCATTCGCGGATCGTCGAGGCGGCGGACGGCCTGCTGTATTTCTCGACGTTCGACGAGGCAGGCGAGGATCAGCACAGCATGAGCCTTCCGCGCTGGGGCGGGCATTTATGGCGGATGCAGCCGGCCGACGGTCAGTGGGAACACCTGCTGAGCACAAAGGAAGCGCTGATTGCCGTTGGCACCACCGGGCGCAATGTCTATGCGCTCGGCTATTTTGATCACGTGCTGCACGTTTATGACACCGAGACCGGCACCGCGCGCAGCACCCCCATTGGCGCCGCCGGCGGTCATGTCTCGCGCAATCTGATCGTCGGCAGCGATGAACACGCATTCGTGACGCGCGTCGTCGCGGACGCCAACGGCAGCTACCGCGGGGAGCTCGTCGAACTCGATCACACCCTGACCGAACTCGCGGCGCACCCGCTCGCGGATTATCCCGGCACAGAGAAACCTGCCAGCCATCACGGCATCGTAGCCGCGGCGTATCTCGCCGACGACCGGCTGGTCTTCACCACCCACTCGGGGCAGCTGTACCTGATCCTACCGACCCCAGGCAGCGCCGCCACCGTCAAAGCGCTTGGCTGGTTCCATCCGGACGGCGCAGCGTATGCGCCGTCGCTGTTTGCGTTCAGCGGAGAAACGCTCGCGGCCGGCGTCGCGAAGCGCGACAAGGGCGAATTCGAGTGGGTCGTGCACAACATCGAGACCGGGCTGTCGGGAGCATTCGCGCTCGACACCGGCGAACTGCCAAAACTGCTGCTGTATGGCTCGATCACGCGCGACGACCTCGGCCGCTTCTATGTCGGCGGCTGGAGCGACAATCGGCCGGTGGTGCTGCAGATAGACGCCGGCAACTGTGCGCGCTGAGTCAGGCGCTGGCGGCAGGACACCGTTGACGCGTCAACGGCTGACGGCTGACGCCCTGTTCGGGGTGCAGATCGCGTGTGCGCTGATCTTCGGCGGCAGCCAGACGCGCCACATGCTGTCGAGCATCGAAGGCCTGAGCATCAGCTGGTTCCTGTTCTGGGCGCTGTTCCTCGTGATCAACCTGGGCCTGTCCGTGCAGGCGCATCGCGCGCAGCCGAGCCGCGTGACGCGACAGACCGTCGCGGCCTACGCGATCTGGACAACCATCATCGCCGCCAATCTGAGCGCCCTCGCGTGGCGGGGATCCGGCAGCTGGACGTTCATCGACAATCTGACCACCGGCATCGCCGTGGCGGGCATTGCGCTGACGCTCGGCTTTGGCGCGCGATACCGGCTCGGCATTCGGGATCCGCTGGTCCGCGGCTGGCTCGCGGTGTTCTTCAAAGGCGTGCCACAACTGACGCTCGCGTGGAACATCGCCCAGGTCGGCGGTGGCGGCCTCGCCCCGCTCGGCATCCTTGCCGGCCACATCACCATCTGCACGCGACTCGGCCAACTGCTGTTCTCGATCCGCGAAGCCGGCTGGGACCGCAACCGCGTCGGTTCCCTGATCAGCGAAATCGCCAACGAGGCGAGCTGGATCGTAGCGACTGTGGTCTGGGTGCTGGTGTGATCTGAATCCCTGACGGATCACGGCGGCGCATCGGGTGGGATTAAGAGCGGGCGCAACCCATCCCGGCCGGGCCGAACTGCCGGTATCGAACGTCAGGGTGGCATCACCGTGCCGACACACCCCCCCTGTTGGAGCCGCACTGTGTGCGGCCAGCGCACAGTTGCACAAGGCTGCGCCGATGCCAGACGCCAGCGCCATCGAGCTCCTCTACCGTCAGCAAAGTCGCCGCGTGTTCGCGACGCTCGTGCGGCGGCTCGGGGATGTCGACCGCGCCGACGAAGCGCTGGTCCGCAGCGCGGCCTTTGACGGCTGAGTGGCGCTGTCGCGCGGATCGTCATTCCTCATGGTCCGTGCGTGCGAGGCCACGCTGGCGGCGTGCGAGGCTGCCACCAGTCACTGCCCAGGCCAGCGCGAGGACGGCGCCCGCGAGCATCGCGACGGCCGGTAACTGCGCAACGGCATCGAGCATGGCCTTCAGCCAGCCGGCGAGCGCGTCGGCGCCGCGATAGACCACCGTGTCGTTGAAGTTCTTCGCGCGATACTTCGCGGTCGCCGACATCACGCTGTAGAGCATTTCCCGGCCGGGCCGCACCAGGCCGTACTCGCCGGCCCGGCGCAACACCATCACCACCGCCAGCGCCGCGAATCCGGGTGCAAGTGCGAGCCACAGGAAGCCGAGCATAGTCACCATGGGCACCGCGACGAGCAGCACGCCTATCCCGAACTGTCGGCGCGCGATGCGGCCGGTGACGAACAACTGAAGACCGATCGACAAGCCCTGCACGATTGCATCCAGGGTCCCGAACACGCGCGTCTGCGCCGCCCGATCGGGAAAGCTCATGGCGACGATGCGCGCCTGCTCGACATACAGAAAGGTGCTGACGCAGGCCAGCAGCGCCATGAACAGCGCAATCCTCAGCAGATAAGGCGAATGCAGCACGTCACGCATGCCTGCCAGCGGGCTCCCGCCCAGCGGCTGGCGCGCTGCGTCGTCGGCCGACGTCATCGCCCCGGCCTGGCGCCTGACCAACGCCGCGGCGGCGGCCGCCGCCAGCAGCAGGCAGGCCGACAGTGCGAGCAGTCCCGCATGGCCCCATGGGCCCACGAGCATCACCGCCAGTGCGGGACCCACGAGTCCGCCGAGGCTCGCGCCCGCCGCGCTGACGCCGAACAGGCGCTGCGCCTGCGTCGTATCGAACACGTCAACCAGCACGCTCCACGCCACCGACACCGCGATCAGATTGAACACCGACAGCCAGACGTAGAAGCTGCGCGCCAGCCACAGGTTGTCGGGCGCTGCCACCATCGCGGCCACGAACACGAGCAGATTGCCCGCGAAAAAGCCGAACACCACCGGCAGGATGAGGTGACGTTGGACCCGTGCGACCACCCAGCCGAACAACGGTTGAGCCGCGAGCGTGACGACGAACGTGGCGGTGAACAGCCACGGCAGATTGTCGACGCCACCGGCCACCCCCATCGTTTCGCGCACGGGCCGCAGCACGTAGTAGCCGCAGAACAGCAGAAAGAACAGCGCGAACCCGCTGGCGACAGCCGGCAGCTCGCGAACGTCGATGGCCAGCGCGCGCGCGATGCCGCGCGCCATCACCGACGACATCGCGGACGCTGTCACTTGCCGACAGGTCCGAGGCGTCGGTGCACCCGACGCGATGGCCTGCCGTGGCGCATCAACACGAAGCCCGGGCGCGACCGTGGCCCAGGCGCCTGGCCGCAGCGCACGCCTGCGTCATCCCAGCGCGGCAATCAGCGCCTGACGCTGGCGCGCGTCCAGCATCTGCCCCGTGCCGGCCTTGAGGTTGTCGCTGATATTGCGCGGTTTGGAGGTCGCCGGGATCACCACCGTGACCGCCGGTTCGCTGAGGACGAACTTCAGGAACAGCTGCGCCCAGGAACTGGCCCCGACCTCCGTCGCCCACCCCGGTAGCGGACGATCCGCAACCCGCGTGAACAGGTGCCCATCTTCGAATGCGCGATTCACCACTACCGCGATGCCGAGTTCCCTGGCCAAGGGCAGCACGCGCTGCTCGATGCCTCGCGACACCACCGAATAATTGATCTGGATGAAATCCGGTCTGTGCTGTGCCATCAGGCGCGCCAGCTCGTCGTGCGCACTGTCGATGTAGTGCGTGATCCCGACATGGCGCACTTTGCCCTCGGCCTGCAGACTGCGCGCGACTTCCAGCTGCGTCGCCGTGTCGCGCAGGTTGTGGACCTGCAACAGCTCAAGCTTGTCCGTGCGCAGACGACGCAAGGACTCGGCGAACTGCGCGTGACCGGCCTCACGCCCACTGATCCCTGACAGCTTGGTCGCCAGAAAAACACGCGGGCGCCAGCCTCCTGCTTCGAGTAGTTCACCGAGCACGTCTTCGGCGCTGCTGTAGGTCGGCGCGGTGTCAATCACCGCACCGCCACCCACGATGAAACGCCGCAGCACTTCGCGCAGACGCACCCGTGCCGCCTCACTCGCGCCCACTTCGAAACTGCCGGAGGTGCCCATCCCGATGACTGGAATCCGTTCGCCGCTGGCCGGCACGAGCCGCGTCTGCAGCTTGCGCCGCGACTTGCGCGCCGTCTCGGGCAGGCTCACCTGGGCCAGTGCCGCCGGCAGGCAGGTCGTGGCAGCGGCCGTTGCCAGCATCGCCTGAAAAAGGAACTCGCGTCGTCTGCTCATGGCGCCTCCTGCTGTTCGGTTGCCGAGGCATCATAGCGCAGCGGCCGGTCCCGACGGCCCGGTGGGTGGCGATGGTCCGGCCGATCATCAGGCAGCGGGAAGGCGATGGGATCTATGCCTGGCTGTGCCTGCAGACGAGTATCCCGTTCAGATGCAGTCACGAAGAGACCGCGATCGACGTGCAGCGCCGCGCGCCGATGGCGTGCTGTCACGTGCTCCGGTCAAGCGCGGCGCACTCGAAGCATTTCGACACCCTGTGCCAGCCGCGGGCGCGACAGGCACCGGCGAACGCGATACTGGACCACTTTGATGAACTACATCACAGCCGTCAGGGTCCGTGGCGCTGACCGCGCCCCAGGCTAAGCATGATCGCCCGTCTGGCGCGCGGCCAGCCGCCGCACCGCCCAAGCCCGCCAAGCGCCGCGAGCATCAGCCCGAAGGTGCCCGGCAGCGACACCGGACTCGCGGTGACCGCAAGCCCACTGCCCGCCAGCGACAGCGGATCTCCAATGGACGCAGCGGCCGACACCTCGAAGCCCGGGATGTCGATGCCCGCCTCAAGGCGATAGACCACCGACAGCGTCTGTGCCGGCGCAAAGTCGCCGAGGTTCACGACTCCCGTGAACGGCGCGAAGTCGAAGCGAAAGCGCTGGCCATCCTGGGTGCCGACGCCACCAAGTTCAGTGCCGCTCAGCACGAAGTCGTGGCCCGTGGTGTTGCTGCTCAACGTCGCGCCGGATGAAAACACGACGGCGCCATTGACCTCGAGGAAGACGCCGTAATACGCGCTGCTGCGGTCACCGGGCACGGCGACGGTGTCCTCCGAAATGAACAGCAAACCGGAGCATGCCCGCTACCGGCACGCGCCGCCATGGCGGGAAGCGGTCATGGTCCGCAGGTCGCGCGCAGGTTTGACGCCCTCGCCAGTGGCGCGTCAGACTCCGTGCATCGTTTCCTCACGGGGTGTCCGATGACCATGCAAACCTGTCTGGCTGCAGGTGCACTCGCCGTCAGCCTGTCGCTGACGCTGCTGGGGGCCGCGATGGCCGAGCAGCCGAAGATGCATGGGGCACTGACCCATCTGCAGGCCGCGCGCGCCGCCCTTGAACAGACCACCCCGGACAAGAGTGGCCATCGTAAGCGCGCGCTGCGCCAGGTGAACAAGGCCATCGACAGCGTGCAGAACGTCATCGCCAGCGACCGCGCGCACTAGCGGGCGAAGATCAGCGATGGCCACACGCCCCATCGTCATCGCCCATCGCGGCGCCAGTGGCTACCGGCCGGAACACACGCTCGCAAGTTATCGGCTTGCGATCGAGCAAGGCGCGGATTTCATTGAACCGGATCTGGTGGCGACGGCCGACGGGCAGCTGATTGCGCGCCACGAAAACGCGCTCGCTGTGCTGCGCGACGACGGCAGATTGAACACCCAGAACACGAGTACAGATGTGCACGCGCGGCGCGAATTCGCCGCGCGGCTCACGACCAAGCAGATCGATGGCCACGCCGTGCGCGGCTGGTTCAGCGAGGACTTCACGCTCGCAGAAATCAGACAACTGCGCGCCGTCGAACGGATTCCGGCACTGCGGCCGGCGAACGCGGCTTACGACGGGCGCTGCGGGATCCCGAGCTTCGACGACATCCTCGAACTGGCCCACACCGTGCGCACCCCGGATGGCCGCGAAGTCGGCGTATATCCGGAAACCAAGCACCCGTCCTACTTTCTGCACGACGGCCAGCGGCTGGACGGTGGGGCCATCGCTATCGATCTCGGCGCCAGCCTGGTCGCGGGCCTGCAGGCGCACCGTTTCACCGCGCCGTCGCGCGTGTTCATTCAGTCCTTCGAAGTGGCGAACCTGCAGGATCTCGCCGCGCGCATTCTGCCGCGCGCGGGCCTGCGCCTGCCGCTGATTCAACTGATCGACGCCGACGGCGCGCCACGCGACTTCACGCGCGCCGGCGACCCACGCACGTACGCGGATCTGGTCAGCCCCGGGGGCTGCGGCTTCGTTGCCACCTACGCGCAGGGCCTCGGCGTGCCGAAAAAACTCGTGCTCGATGGCGCAGCGCCACGCACGCCCTCCCCGCTCGTGGCCACGGCCCATGCGCATGGCCTCGATGTGCATGTGTGGACGTTTCGCGCCGAGAACCATTTTCTGCCCGCGGATTTGCGCAGCAGCGGCGACCCCGCCGCACACGGCGATCTCGCGGCCGAAGCGGCTGCCTTCCTGGCCGCCGGCATCGACGGGTTGTTCACCGACTTTCCGGACCTCGGCCTGCACGCCGTGCTCACTCGATCGACGTGATCCGGCGGTTGGCGTAGGGGCCGACCAGGCGTTGCAGGGTGCCCAGCAGTTCGGCCGCCGTTGCGCGCAGCACCTCAGCACCCAGCGCGCGATGGCCCTGCACGATGAACAGCACATCGCGCGTGGCGGGCCCGATGCAGATGGGGGCGGCCTGTCGAATCTCCATGCGGCCCAGCATCTGGCCGCCCGCGTCGCGATAGGCGTGCTCGCCGGCGCCCAGGGGCAGCGGCGCAGACTCACCGATGGGCAGCAAGCTTTCATCGCCGACGGTGCGCGCGAGACGCACCGGCAGCGACAGCCTCGCGAGATCATGCGCGCCGATCGACACGCGTGTCCGCAGCGCCACGAGGCTGCAGGCGTCGACGAGCGGCTCGATCGCGCGGCAGCCGCCGCGCCTGAAGATCTGCTTGAATAGACTCTCGGGTGACGGCAGATACTGTCGGCCGGTCTTGCCGATGCGCGCATGCAGATCGCGATAGGCCGCGGACGACGACGAAGCTGACCGGAATGCCGAGCGCATCGAGCGCCGGAACTCTTGAAAACGTGGCTGCCATCCTCATCTCTGTGACTTGCCGGCTGGACAAGGCGCCGCGACCCCGGCAACGTGAGCCCCATGACCTCATCCCCGCTACACCGGCTCGGCATTCTCACCTGCGACCAGGTGCGCGAACATCTGGCCGACAGGCACGGCGAATACCCCGACATGTTCACGCGGCTGCTGCACGCCGTGCGGCCGTCGCTGGAGATTGTGCCGTACCGCGTTTACGCGAACGAATTCCCGGCGCAGATCGACGCCTGCGATGCCTATCTCATCACCGGCTCGCGCCGCTCGGTCTACGAACCGGACGCCTGGATCCGGCGCCTCGAACAGTACGTGCGCGATCTCCATGCCGCGCGCAAGCGCACGGTCGGCATCTGCTTCGGTCATCAGATGATGGGGCTCGCGCTCGGCGGGCGGACGGAGAAAGCGGCGCAGGGCTGGGGCATCGGCAAGCATCAGGTCGAAATGGTGCAGACCGAACCGTGGATGCTGCCAGCCGCCAACGGCTATGGCGTGTTCGTGAGCCACCAAGACCAGATCACCGAGCTACCGCCCGGTGCGTGCCGCCTTGCGCAGAACGCGCACTGCCCGAATTCGATGTTCGTGTTCGACGACATCTTCCTCGGCATCCAGGGCCATCCGGAGTTCAACGCCGGCTATGCGCGGGATCTCGTGCTGGGCCGCGAAGCCCTGTACGGCGCGGACACGGTTGCCACCGCCATGCCGACTTACGACGAGCCGGTGGACTCGCTGCTGCTCGCGCAGTGGATCCTGCGCTTCCTCGAACACTGAACCCTCAGCGCTGCTGCCGCAGCAGCGCGCGCCAGCGCCAGCCGAAATAGGCGGCGCCCAGTGCCGCAATGCCGCCCTTAGCCAGCGCATCGCGCGTGGTTTTCTGCAGCACCTCGGCATACGGTGTAAAGGCCGCAAACTGTCGCGCCTGGTGCCAGGTTTCAAAGGCGGCCGCCAGATAGGGCACGGCCAGCAACGCACACAGGATGCAGAAGCCCAGATGCACGCTCGCAAGGCGCCGGCTCAAGTCCGTCTGCCCGGGCTTCATGTCGGCGGCCTATGGCAGGACAAGGGGCCCGCACTGACTGACCGCAGCGACCGCCAGGAGTGTGGGTGGTCATGGAGGCCACCGCGACTATCAGTGCCGGCCCCGGTATGTGCTCCGCGAGGCCCCCGCCTCCGGTGCATGGCGAGCGGGTTTTTCATCAGGGATTGTTTCCCGCCGTCGGCAGCGCGTAACTGATCAGTTCATCGCCGGGCTTGAAGCCGAACAGCGCGTTGCCGCCGGCCGCAACCGCGACGTACTGGCGTCCGCCGACCGCATAGGTCACCGGCGGCGCGTTGACGCCGGCGCTGATCACCTCGGACCACAGGCGCTTGCCGTCCTCGCTGCCGAAGGCCGTGAAGTGCCCGCCGGATTCACCGACGAACACCAGTTTGCCGGCGGTGCCCAGCACGCCGCCGATCAGCGGCCGGTCGACGGGCACGCGCCACGCGATGGCGCCGGTCTTCAGATCGACCGCCGCGAGCACCCCGTCGTCTTCGCCGGTGATCGGCTTTACGAACGTGTAGCTGTCCCACGGCAGGCCTTGCTGTTCGAGTTTGCGCGAGTAATACATCGCCGGCCAGTGCACGGCGGCCACAAACGCCCGGCCCTGCGCCAGGTCTACTGAAATCGGCGACCAGGAACAGCCACCCAGTGCCGACGGCGCGATGCGCACGCCCGCGGCAGTTGGCCGCGCGAACAGGTTTTCCTGCGGCACGAACGGTTCGGACCGGCGCAGCAGTTCGCCGGTCGCGCGATCGTGCACGAACAGCCAGCCGATCTTGCTGGCCTGCGCGACGACATCGCGCGGCTTGCCATCGACCTCCAGCGAGAACAGCACCGGCGGGCTCGCAACGTCATAGCCCCAGCGATCGTGCGGCACCTGCTGATACGCCCAGCGCAGTTTGCCGGTCGCCAGCTCGAGCGCGACGAGGCTGATCGAATGCTGGTTGTCGCCCGGCCGCGTCGCATCGTCCATCTGCGGTGCCGGATTGCCGGTGCCGATGTAAATCAGGCCGCGTTCGATATCGACCGCCGGCGTCGTCCATACCGAGCCACCGCCGAAGCGCCAACTGTCTTTATAGCGTTCGCGCGCTGCGCGTTCGGCGTCGAGATCCCGGTTCAGTGCTACGCCAAAGGCGGTCGTGGCGCTGAAATCCCCTTCCCAGCCTGCGTTGGTCACATGCCAGCGCCAGCGCTCTGCACCGGTGTGCGTGTCCAGCGCCACCAGAAAGCCGCGCAGGCCCAGTTTCTCGCCGCCGAGACCCGCCACTGAAATCTGCGGCGCGCCTGCCTCGGTCGTTTCGACGTGCAGGCCGTAGCCCGCGCCCGTCACGCCGACGAGCAGCAGATCGCCCACGACCTGCGGCGCCATGTTCGCGCTGTAGCCGGTCTGGCCAGTCTGCGTGGCACCGGCGAATTCCGGAACCGCGAGCAACTGGCCGAGATCTTCCATCGCGCCGTCGTCACCGTGGGTCAGCGCGAACTCCCAGGCCGGGTTGCCGGTTGCGCGATCGATCGCGATCACGCGCGCGTCGATCGTCGCCAGAAACACATGCGTGTCGTTGACGGCCACGCCACGGTTGGCCGGCCCGCAGCAGGCATCCTTGCGCTTCAACACGTGCGTGTAGCGCCACCGTTCCTGGCCGGTCGCGGCGTCGAGCGCCAGCACATGATTGAACGGCGTTGACACGTACATCACGCCGTCGCGTACCACCGGACTCGCCTGGAAGGTGCCGGGGATGCCGGTTTTGACGGTCCACGCGCGCGTGAGTCGGGCCACATTGCCGTTGTCGATCTGGGTCAACGGGCTGAAGCGCGTGTTCGCGTAATCAAGGCCGTACAGCGGCCAGTCGGTCGCGGGCGGCACGCTGTCGTCGGCGTGCGCGAGACCGGCCTGGAGGGCGACGCTGCAAAGCAGCGCGCGGAAAGCGTAAGCCGCGTAGGTCGACATGCACAGACTCCGGCTGGGGAATGGTCGCCGCATCCTAATCAGGCCTCGTCCAATTAGCGATACCTCGGCGCCGGGACTCACCCTATGATGCGGCCATGCATGCCGCTGATCCCCTGTTGCTCGACGCCACCGCGCAGGCCGCCCTGCTGCGCGAGGGGCAGATCTCCTCGCGCGAACTCCTCGAACTTGCAATCGCGCGCATCGAAGCCCTGAATCCGGCGCTGAACGCGGTGATTCATCCGCGCTTCGACGCGGCCCTGGCGGAGGCGAAGACGCTCGCGCGTGACGCGCCCTTTGCCGGCGTACCTTTTCTTGTCAAGGATCTGATGCTGACGACGGCGGGCGATCCGTATCACGGTGGCAGCCGTTACCTGCAGCGTATCGGCTATCGCGCCAGCGCCGACAGTTTCCTCGCCACGCGCTATCGCCGCGCCGGGCTCGTCATTCTCGGCCGCACCAACACCCCCGAGTTCGGCACCGTGTGCACAACCGAGCCGTCGGTCTATGGGCCAACGCGCAATCCGTGGTCGCTCGCGCATTCGCCGGGTGGATCGAGCGGCGGCTCGGCGGCCGCCGTGGCCGCGGGCATGGTGGCGGCCGCGCACGGCAATGACGGCGGCGGTTCCCTACGCGTACCCGCCTCGCACTGTGGGCTGTACGGGCTCAAACCCAGCCGCGGCCTGATTTCGCACGGGCCGTCGCGCGGCGAGGTGTGGATGGGCGCCGCGCACGAACACGTGCTGACGCGCTCCGTGCGCGATTCCGCTGCCCTGCTCGATGCCTGTGCCGGCGCGCACGCCGGCGATCCGTATCCGAACCTCTGGCAGCCCGGCGCCGGGGTCGCGGCCCTGCGCCGCGATCCGGCGCGCCTGCGCATCGGCCTGATGACGCGCTGCCCGGGCGCGCGCCTGCCGCTGCATGAAGACTGTCATGAGGCCGTGACGGACGCGGCCCGCCTGCTCGCGAGCCTGGGGCATCAGGTCGAAGAAGCCTACCCGCTCGCGCTCGACGAAGCAGACGACGAGCGGCATTTCATGCGCATGGTCGCCGCGTGGACCGCGCACGATCTGGACGCCGCGCTCGCCGCCAGCGGCGAACCGCTGCGTGAGGGCGATCTCGAACCGCACACGGCGATTGTCTATCAGCTCGGCAAGTCGCTCGGCGCGCCTGACTATCTGCGGGCGCAGGTCTGGCTGCAGGCCTGGGCGCGCCGCATCGCCGCGTGGTGGGACACGGGCTACGACCTGCTGTTGACGCCCGTCGCCGCCGCGCCGCCGCCGCGCATCGGCAGCAGCGCGGCCACGGCGGCAGATCCAATGGCACCGCTACGCGGTACGGTGCCCTACATCGCCTACACCGCGCCGTTCAACGTCACCGGACAGCCGGCGGCATCGATTCCGCAGGCGTGGAACCGCGAGGGTCTGCCGATCGGCGTGCAACTCGTCGCGGCGCTCGGCCAGGATGCCTGCCTGCTACAGATCTCGGCCGAACTCGAGCGCGCCGCACCCTGGGCACAGCGACGTCCACCAGTCGCCGCGCCCTGAGCAACACCGCTATCAGGCCAGCCGCGCTTTCCCTATGCTGGTCAGGCGGCAGCCATCTGTTCGGCTTGATCATCACGTCGATCTCGGCGATGGTCAGACCGATGTCGCGCGCGATCTGGCGCAGCAAGACAGGCGAGACGTCGCGGCCCGCGTGATGAGGCACGGTAGTCGCACGACCGTCGGGGTGTCGTTATTGCTTGTGCGAGCCCCGCTGACGAACGGCAACGAAGCCGAGCGCAAAGAGGATCTGCTCGACCTCACGTGGTTTGAGGACCGGCGCTTTCGGCACGCTTAGACGGCGACCAGTTGGGTGCCAACAAACTCTGCATCGAGCGTCGGCTCGCCGTCTTCAAGCAACATCTCAATGACCTCTTTCAGGTTGGCGTTGAGTTCGTCGAGGGTCACGCCCTGACTGTGCGCAACGGCGAAGCCGGGGATATGGCCGACGTAGAGCCCGGTCGCGGCACAGCGTTCGATGACGGCGGTGTATTGATGCATGGTGGCAGTCTTAGTCACGGGCGGTGCTGCTTAGTTTAGCTGCTTCTTAAGCGTCAGAACGTTACCGGTTAAACGAAGCGGCCTATGCCGGAGCGGGAGCAGCCGCCAGGTTCCGCAGGGGTTTAAACCTGAGGGAGCCCTTTACCCATGTCGAATATCGCCCGGTCTTCCCGTCGCCGCACTCGAGCCCAGTGGCCAGTTGTTTTAATCAGTTTGTACGACGGATGCTCAGAACATAGGCAGTACAAACGACCTTTTTCGGCGTGGCGGTCTCGCCTGTGCAGTGCGGGCTACCGCGCTCGTCTAATCAATCCGACTCGACAATCGCCGCAGAGTAGCGTCAAGGCGCCCGGATCCATCCTGGCGACGGGTTCGCTGGTGCCTTTTCCACGGTTGGCCCTGCCACCCGGCCAGCCGCCACCCTATCCGCGTCGCAGCCTGCACTGCTTGTCGTTGGGTCATACCGGTTGATCGAACAGCCCCTGCTGGGCGGCGCCCGGCACGACGGCCGCCTTGGGGCCTGCGGTTCGGGAGCCTGAGCGGAACTCGAGCGCGCCGCACCCTGGGCACAGCGACGTCCACCAACCGCCGCGCCCTGAGCGACACCGCTTTCGGGCCAGCAGCGCTTTCCCTATGCTGGCCAGGCGGCAGCCAATGCCGAGACCAATCAAAACAACATCGAGGGGGAGACATGTCTGCTACCGGTTGCGCCCTGCTGGGCTTCATCGTGTGGTCCGTTCTGCTGACCTTCGTGCTGGTGTTCGCGCGGGCCGGGGCCGCCCAGGGCGGTCATCCGCTGAATACTTTTTCGCCTGACGGCACCGATCTCGGCGACCTCGGGCGCCGCATCACGCGCGCGCACACGAACAGCCTCGAGAACCTCGCCATCATGGCGAGCCTGCTGTTGTACGCTCTGGCCACCGATCAGCTCGCCGTCACCAACGGGCTGGCGAGCCTCGCCTTCGGCGCGCGCGTAGTGCAGACGGTCGCACATGTGGCTTCCGGCAGCACGCCCGCCGTGCTGGTGCGGGCGGCGGCTTTCGGCGTGCAGATGGTCATTGCGCTGATCTGGGCCTGGGGCTTGTGGTCGGTCGGCGCCTGAAAGCGGGCCTGACCCCATGAAGGAGGCGGCGGCGCAGCTTCGCGGGCAGCTTGATGCCGCGCGCTGCGTCGTCGTCTTCACCGGCGCCGGCATCAGCACGGAATCCGGGATTCCCGACTTCCGCAGCCCGCAGGGCGTGTGGTCGCGCGCGAAGCCAATCGAGTACCGCGATTTCGTCGCCAGCGAGGCGATGCGCCGCGAGGCGTGGCGGCGCAAGGTCGAGATTGACCGCGACATGGAAATCGCCACGCCAAATCGCGGTCATCGTGCGGTGGCGCAACTGTTGAAGTCCGGCGCCGCGAGCTGTGTGATCACGCAGAACATCGACGGCCTGCATCAGCGCTCGGGCATCCCCGAGAAACAGATCGTCGAACTCCATGGCAATGGCACCTACGCCACGTGCCTCGACTGCGGGCTGCGCCACGAGCTCGCGCCCATCAAGGCTGCATTCGTTGCCGACGGCAGCTTGCCGCACTGCCAGAACTGCGGCGGGCTGGTGAAAGCAGCCACGATTTCCTTCGGGCAGTCGATGCCTGAACGCGCGATGGCGCGCGCGCAAGCTGAAACGCTGGCCTGCGATCTGTTCCTCGTGCTCGGCTCCTCACTGGTGGTCTATCCCGCAGCAGGCTTCCCGCTGCTCGCCAAGCGGCGCGGCGCGCGGCTCGTGATCCTGAACCGTGAGCCGACCGAACAGGACAGCCAGGCCGATCTCGCGCTGCATGTCGACATCGGGCCGACGCTGGGCGCGGCGGTCGGCGTCGACTAGCACCCGCCGCGGGCGCTACAGTGCGCCCATCCGAACTAGCGAGAACGACGATGACCCCGCTCCTGATTCAGCCCGCCATCGCCGCCGACAACGCCCGCTATGCGAGTTGGCGGCAGGATCTCCACGCGCACCCCGAACTCGCCTACCAGGAGCACCGGACGGCCGACTTCGTCGCCGCGAAGCTCGAGAGCTTCGGGATCCCGATCACGCGCGGGCTCGGCCGCACTGGCGTCGTCGGCACGCTGCAGGCCGGCAGCGGCCTGCGCCGCGTCGGCCTGCGCGCGGACATGGACGCGCTGCCGATGCAGGAGCTGAACGAATTCGCCCACCGCTCGCAGCACGCGGGTTGCATGCATGCGTGCGGCCACGACGGCCACACCGTGATGCTGCTCGCGGCGGCGGAAGATCTCGCACGCACGCGCGATTTCAACGGCACCATCCATTTCATCTTCCAGCCGGCCGAGGAAGGCGAAGCCGGCGCGAAAGCAATGATGGACGATGGGCTGTTCACGCAGTTTCCGGTCGATGCCGTGTTCGGGCTGCACAACTGGCCGTGGCTGCCAGTCGGCCAGATCGCGCTGCGACCAGGGCCGGTGATGGCGGCCATGGACATCTTCGAAGCAACGCTGACCGGGCGCGGTGGCCACGCCGCGCAGCCGCACCTGGCGATCGACGCGGTAGTCGGGGCCTGCGCACTGGTGCAGGCCTGGCAGGGCATCATGTCGCGCAATGTCGATCCGCAGGAGGCCGGCGTGGTCTCGGTCACGCAGATCCACGCCGGCAACGCGTGGGCGGTGATCCCGGAAGACGTCGTCCTCAGAGGCACGGTGCGCAGTTTCAAACCCGAGGTGCAGGCGCTGATCGAACGCCGCATGCGCGAGATCGGCGAAGGCTATGCCGCAGCTCACGGGTGCAGCTTCCAGTGGCGCTACGAGCATCGCTTCCCGCCGACGATCAACAGTCCAGCTGAAACCCGCTTCGCGGCCGAAGTCGCGAGCGCGCTCGTCGGCCCCGAACGCGTCGTGCACGATGCCGCGCCGAGCATGGGCTCGGAGGACTTCGGCTGGATGCTGCAGGTGCAACGCGGCTGTTACGCGTGGCTCGGCAGCGCCGGCGTGCCCGGTTGCCTGCTGCACAATCCATATTACGACTTCAACGATGAGGTCATTCCGCTCGGCGCCAGTTATTGGGTGCGCATGGCCCGCGAGTTCCTCGCGCACGGCGCGACCTGAACGCGCATCTCGCCGCCCGCCCCTCAAGTAAACCCGCGCACGACCGTTATCCTTAGGTCGCGCGCACTGTCAAGGCGCGCGCTGATGTCCTTCGATGAAGCGGGATCGTCCCCGCCCGCATCGCGGGTGACGACAAGCAAACACATCTTGGGGGTGCACGCATGGGCAAGAACACAGCGGTGACGCTGGACCAGTTCATGGAAGGTCTGAAGAAGCGCAATCCAGGCCAGACCGAATTCCATCAGGCGGTCTACGAAGTCTCCAAACCGATCTTCGACTTCATCGTCGACAAACCCGTTTATCACGAATATCAGATCATGCGCCGCATCGCGGAGCCGGATCGGGTGGTATCGTTCCGGGTCTGCTGGGAAGACGATGAGGGCAATATCCGCGTCAACCGCGGCTGGCGTGTTCAGAACAACAACGCCATCGGCCCGTACAAGGGCGGCATCCGCTTCCATCCGAGCGTCAACGAATCCATCCTCAAGTTCCTCGCCTTCGAGCAGACCTTCAAGAACAGCCTGACCGGTCTGCCGATGGGCGGCGGCAAGGGCGGCGCGAATTTCAATCCGAAAGGCAAGTCGGACCACGCAGTGATGCGCTTCTGTCAGTCATTCATGACCGAGCTGTATCGCCACATTGGTGATGACGTCGACGTGCCGGCCGGCGACATCGGCGTCGGTGGCCGCGAAATCGGCTATATGTTCGGCCAGTGGAAGCGCATCACGCGTCAGCACACGGGCGTGCTGACCGGCAAAGGCCTCGAGTACGGCGGCAGCCTGATCCGCACTGAAGCCACCGGCTATGGCGCGACCTACTTCATGCAGAACATGCTTGCACACCGCCACGACGCGATCGAAGGCAAGATCTGCGTGGTGTCCGGTTCCGGCAACGTCGCGCAGTATGCAGTCGAGAAAATCACGCAACTCGGTGGCAGGGCCGTCACGATGTCCGACTCCGATGGCTACATTTACGATCCGGATGGCTTCACGCAGGAGAAGCTCGACTGGGTCAAGGAGCTGAAGAACGAGAAGCGCGGCCGCATCGAGGAATACACGAAGAAGTTCAAGAAGGCGAAGTACCACGCCGGCAAACGCCCGTGGGGCGTGCCGTGCCAGCTCGCCTTCCCGTGCGCCACGCAGAATGAAATCCTGCTCGAGGACGCTAAGACGCTGCTGAAGAATGGCTGCATCGGCGTGTCTGAAGGTGCGAACATGCCAACGATCATCGAAGGCATCGACGCGTTCCTCGACGCCAAGATCCTGTTCGGGCCGGCTAAAGCCGCCAACGCTGGCGGGGTCGGCGTATCGGGTCTGGAGATGAGCCAGAACAGCGCGAAGATTTCGTGGAAAGAAGACGAGCTCCAGCGCCTGCTGCTCGACATCATGAAAGACATCCACAGCAGCTGCGTCGAATACGGGCAGACCAAGGACAAGAATTTCGTCGACTACGTGCGCGGCGCGAACATCGCGGGCTTCGTGAAGGTCGCCGACGCGATGCTGGCCTACGGGGTGGTTTGAATTCAATTCAGCCACGGTGGCACGCAGGACACGGCGGAAGAAAAGCTGGATAACCGGCCGCCAGCTGATTTTCTCCGGGTTCTTTGTGGCCTCCGTGGTGAACGAATTGCGCGCAAATCCGCTCTCACAAGCGCGACTGCGGCAGGGCGGCGGTGGCGGACGGATCTGCGGCGACCGTGCGCGCACAGGACGAGCGCGCTCGAGCGCTACTCGAACGTATTCGAGCGGGTCGCTGCAGCTGTGTCCGGCACCACCGCCTCGGGTGGCACGACCTGCGTGACCGACATTTGCGCTCAGCGATTCAGGTTCGAATGCCTGCGGCGTATGCCGCCGAGGTGATGCATGCACCGCATCGAATTTTTCTTCGACTGTTCCAGTCCCTGGACCTATCTCGCGTTCGAGCACGCCTTACGCCTGTTTCCGCCAGCGCTCGCTGAACTGGTCTGGAAACCAATCCTCGTCGGCGGCGTGTTCAACACCGTCAATCCCGGCGTCTATGTCGCCCGCGAGCAGCCCGTGCCGGCCAAGGCCGCGTATGCCCGCAAGGATCTTCAGGACTGGGCGGCTTACGTGGGCCTGACGATCGGCCAGCCGCCGGTGTTTCCGGTCAACAGCGTGAAGGCGATGCGCGGCGCGTTCGTCGCGCTCGAGCAGGGCCGGCTGGTGCCTTACGCGCGGGCCGTGTTCCGCCGGTACTGGTCAGACCTTGCCGACATTGCGCAGGACGAGGTCCTCGCCACCTGCGTCGCTGAGGCCGGCCTCGAGCGCGCCGATTTCTTTGCCCGCATCGCGCAGCCTGCCTGCAAGGATCTCCTCCGGCAAACCACCGATGAACTGATCGCGCGCGGCGGCTTCGGCTCGCCGACCCTGTTCCTCGACGGCACAGACATGTACTTTGGCAACGACCGCCTCCTGCTGCTGGAGCATCGCCTGACACAGCACTGACCTCGGCGGCGCGCCTGCGCATTCTGAAAGGAGCCCGACCATGGCGGATCGCACCCTATCCTGCTGTATCACCTTCGACTTCGACGCGATGTCCTCGTGGATAGGTACCGTCAAATCGCAGAATCCGAGCATGATTTCACGCGGCCAGTTCGGCGCCGTCGCGCTGCCGCGCATCCTGCGCCTGCTCGACGAACGTGGCATTCGGGCAAGCTTCGCAGTACCGGGCCACACGGCTTACGCGTATCCACGGCTGCTTGATCAAATCTGCGATGGCGGGCATGAAGTCTGTCATCACGGCTGGGTGCACGAGAATCCCGCCGATTTCGACGAGGCCGGTGAACGGCGAGTGCTCGAACAAGGCCTGGAAGCCCTCGAACGGGTGGCCGGGGTGCGCCCGCTGGGCTATCGATCACCCGCCTGGGACCTGAGCCCGCGCACCGTCGACCTGCTGCTCGAGTACGGCTTTCAGTACGACTCCAGTTGCATGGGCCATGATTTCTACCCGTACTACCTGCGCAGCGGCGATCGCTGGTCGCTTGACCGCGCCTATCACTTTGGTCAAACGGTGGATCTCGTCGAGTTGCCGGTGACCTGGATGCTCGATGACTTTCCGCCGACTGAATTCGTACTCGGCATGAACACGGGGCTGCAGGCGCCATCCACGCTCGAAGAGAACTGGCGTGCAGACTTCGACTTCGCCTACCGCGACTGCCGGGGCGGTGCATTCGTGCTGACCCTGCATCCGCAAACGATCGGCCGCGGTCGTTACTTTCTGCTGCTCGAGCGCCTGCTCGATTACTACGCCAGCCATCACGGCGTGGTATTCGAATCGATGGGCGATTATGTCGCGCGCTGGGCCACCGTGAATCCGCTGGCCGAATGGGTGGCGGCGAACCCTGATCTGACCGGCGCGCACGCCATCGAACCGTGAACGCGCGGTGGCGGGCGGCGCGCTCAGCAACAGGCAGGGCTGCTCGATCTCGCGCGCGAGATCTCCCTGTCGCATCGCTCCCGCGCCGCTAATTTTCTGGCTTCCCCGATTATTAGTGTGCGACGCCGCCGCCGGCATTTTGCATTCCACCGAACCTGTCCGCGTCCACAAACTGCGTTATCGCGAGCATTGCGGCAGCGTGGCGAACACCCCTGTTCCCCTGAATCCTGACCTGTCCGCTACGCTGAAAATAGTTCGAATGGCTTATACCGCAGCTCGACTGCAGCCTTTTGCCATGCGCAACAGTCCACCACCTAAGCTGTAACAAGCCAGTGGTGACCGGCCTCAGCGCTGGTTACGCACCGCCAGCAGCAGGTCAATCAGTTCTTCCTTCATCGTGTCGACCTTCGCCTGCAGTTCGCGCACGCCCAGCTCTGCCCGCAGATTCACCTCGTATTCGATGTCCGCGCGGACCCGATCCTTCGCGTCCTGCCGGTTCTGACTCATCATGATGACGGGCGCCTGGAGTGCCGCAATCGTTGACAGCAGGAGGTTCAGGCCGATGAACGGCGGTGGATCGAAACCCGGCATGCCGAACCACTGCCAGGTGTTGAAGCCCATCCACACCACGAGTACCACCCCGAACAGATTGATGAAGGTCCACGAACCGCCCACCCGCGCCACGGCATCGGACACCCGATCACCGAGCGTCGCCTTTTCCTCGATCACCGCGTTCGCGTTCGGCGCCATGTGCTCGGCGAGCATCAGATCCGTCCGGCGCAGCCGCCGGGACAGCACGGCGAGGATATCGAGCGCCGCCTGCGGCTTCTGCGTGAACAGCAGCGTCAGATCATCCCGATCGATGCAGCAGGTGCGGGTGCCGACCACGGCAATCGCACTGGCCGAACGCGGCTCACTGTCGAACAGCGAGAATTCGCCGAAGATCTCGCCCGGCTCGGCCACGCCGACAAGCACCCGCCGGCCGTCGTTGTCGACGATGAACAGTTCCACGCGCCCTGCCAGCACGACATGCATCTCACCCCCCGGATCGCCGAGCCGAAACACGGTTTGACCGGCGACGAAATCCCGTTCTTCAATGTGCTGACAGAGTTCGCGCAGTTCCTCTTCATCGAACAGATTGAACATCTGCACGTCTTTGAGAATGGACGGATCGAAAGCCATGGGTCGCTTACCTCGTTGACATGACAGGCGGCGCGGGCCGGGCCGGCACGCCGTGTGAGCGCCGGGATCGGGTGACAGCTTACTGGAGCGGATCGCAATTGCGAGAGGCGCGGCGTCGGGCACGCGCTGGCCTGCACAGCGCCCGTCGGCGCGTGAGAGACCCCGCACCCGACGCGCACCACCACGGGCCGGGACGGGCCATGGCCAGGCCGACGTTGCGTCAGGCCTGCAGGTGTTCGACCGTCACCGCGGTCGGCACGGGCGTCGACAGCATGTCCAGCACCGGACAGTGGCGATTGACCGCGTCGGTGAGCCGTTGCAGCGACTGCGCGTCGGCCGTGGAGGTCAGTGTGACCTGCACGCGGATGCGCTCAAAGCCGGGGCGGATGCTGTCATCAATCGCAAAGAAGCCCCGCAAGTCGATGTCGCCCTCCACCGTCACCGCCACGCCCGTCACCGGTATCGACAGCGCCGTTGCGAACGCTCGATAGGTGATTTCCTGGCAGGTACCGAGCGCCGCGAGCACGAGTTCGACGGCCGTCGGCCCCGCGTCGGTGCCGCCGATGCCGTGCGGTTCGTCGACCGTCAAGGTGTGACTGCGCAGTTTTACCTCGGAGCGAAACCGATCGCCCAGCGCTGATTCGGATTTGAACGTCGCGCGGGCCCGCGGCGGTTCGCGGCGAAAGTGCTTGGCGGCGGTGTCGATGGCGTCGGCCAGGCTGGTGGTCATCGGTTCATCCTCGTGCGTGGAGTCATGGGTTGAATGTAACGCGCCTGGGAGTCGCCCGGCTAATCCGGCGTGGGCCAGGTCTGCGCTCGCCCCGTGGCGCCGCGCCGACGCGAGGCGGTGGCCTCCTGCGCCAAGCGTCGCGAGGGAAGTGGGTGTCCCGCAACGTGCACAATCAGGCTGAAGCAAGGCGCCGGGTATCGCCTGGAGCGGACGTCCGCGCACAGGGATGTGCGCGGTTAAGCGCCACAGGGACGTGCTAGAGCGGTCC
>Ga0163144_10005275_pt1 | contig 28741 bp, 24 predicted proteins | sample OliLak19BULKMAT1_FD_123175 | JGI IMG/M metagenome (GOLD analysis project Ga0163144, IMG submission 123175) | Freshwater microbial mat bacterial communities from Lake Vanda, McMurdo Dry Valleys, Antarctica - Oligotrophic Lake LV.19.BULKMAT1 | ecosystem: Environmental > Aquatic > Freshwater >...
TCGAGCAGGGCGGCTTGGAGTTCCAGAGCCCGGGTTCCGGCAAGATGGGCGCGGGCTACATCGTCCAGGAGCGCGTGTTCGGCCGCGAGGTCGGCGAGATGCTCCGCGATCCCGACCCCGCGGTCCGCGCGCGCGCGCTCAAGGAGACGCGCGCGCTGTTCGACGAGCTGATCACGTCGCGCATTAAGCTCGAGGATCGCGTCAAGATGCATGAGAATATCTCGATCGGCCGCGCGGGTGCTTCGAAGGGTGAGAAGGCCTGGGTGCTCGATGCGGGGGAGGTTGTGCGCGTCGCCAAGCCCGGGATGCTCGACGGCCTGCTCGGCAAGCCCGATCCGCTGCGCACCTACTACGAGGGCGTCCTCGCCGAGCTGGCGGGCCTCTCGCGCGGCACGCCGGCGCGTCCCGCGCCGGCTCCCAAGGGCGTCGGCTCCGCGCCGGACATGGCGCGCTACGAGCGCTACTTCTCCGAGGCGGAGATCCGCGCCGCGCATCCGGAGCCCGCGGGCGTGCAGGTCTATCACGACTGGCAGCACTCGATCAAGGTCGCCGACATGGCGGGCGAGTTCGCGACGGCGCGCGGACTCGGGTCGGCGCAGGCGAAGTTCGTCGGCGAGGTGGCACTGCTGCACGACTTCGACCCGACGCGCGCGCCGGGCAAGCCCGCGCGCGTGCTCTCGACGATCGAGGCGCTGCGGGCCGATTTCGCGGGCACGAAGTCCCTGAACGGCGAGGCCGGCCGCTCGGTTCTCAAGGAGCGCTTCGGCTGGAACGGGTCTCAGCTCAAGATGGCCGAGGCGATGATCCAGCGCACGGAGTTCCCGTTCGCCGAGAAGCACCCGAACCCCGCCTACGCCGAGAAGAGCCCGCTCGCGCGCTACACCGAGATGCTCGACGGGCTGCCGCCCGGCGACCGGCGCTTCGTGCTGCGCGAGGCGGCGCTGCTCTCGGAGTACGGCGACAAGTCAAGCTGGTACGCGACGACGCGCTACGACAAGGCCCACGAGGTCGTGGGCGGCCTCGTCACCGAGATCGGCGTCCCGGGCGTGACGATGCAGTCGCTGGGCACGAGCGGCTTCCTCAAGGTGATCGGCGAGCCCGCGAGCTTCACCTTCGACATGGCGCTGGCCAAGAAGCACGGCGTGAAGCTTGAGCTGCCCAACCGCGCGCAGGCCTTCAAGCTCCTGCCCGAGCATTACGGGCGCACGTTCGAGTCGAACCTCAAGGGCTTCACCGAGCTCGACGTCGCCTTCAAGGCCGGCGACGCGCCGGCCGCTGCGTTCGAACGCGCGCGCGGCGTCGCGGACCGGGCGTTTGACGCGGCCAAGCCCCAGGGCGTCGGCTCCGCGCGCGAGCCGATGGCGGACACGCCCGCCGCCGCCCGCCTGCGCGCGGGGCAGAACTTCGCGCGAACGCCGGACTACCCGAACTCGCCGGTGTTCACGGAGAACTCTCGCAAGGCCAACGACTACTTCAACCGCTGGCTCAACGGGCAGGAGGGGAACGTCAACCTGCGCGCCGCGATGGAGTCCATGCACGGGCTGTACGCGGGCAAAGGCGAGATCGGCAAGGGGATGGGCGGGCAGTACATGGCGGACGGCGCGCCCAGCAACAGCCGCGGCCTCGTCACGCGAGACTTCGTGCGCCGCGACTTCGGCCTCGAGCCCCATAGGGACGGGCCCGTCGAGCTGCCGGGCATCCCCAAGGACATGTCGCCGATGTTCCTGGGCAATCGCTACTTCTATCCGGACTCCTCTCTGCCCGGCATGCGCGAGATCTACTACAAGGCGCTCGAGTCGCACGTGTCGGCGTTCGCGGAGCGCGTCAATAAAATCGAGACGCGCAAGGCGGCCGACCCGCGCTTTGAGGGCAGCCCCGAGCACCGCGCCATGGTCCGGGAGAGCCTCGACCTCGTCGTGGACTTCGGGCGGACCGCGGCGGCCTTCCGTCAGTTCAAGAACGGAAACTGGGGCCTGTACGGTCCGATGATGAATTCGATGGTCAACCGCCTCGGCTTCGAGATCAAGAGCCCCGGCTACCTCGATCTCATCCTCCAAGGCGCCACGGAGGCGTCGATCAAGCCGTTCTTCGAGAAGTCCCTGCGCAACGGGGCCGAGTTCTACGCGAAGGACGGCTACGACCCGCTCAAGGGCGCGCGTCCCGCGCCGCCGAAGCCCGTCGCGGCGCCTCGCGAGGTGTTCGCCAACGCCCCGGCCGTCGTCCGCTATGAAGGGCCGATCCGCCTGCGCATCGGGGGAGAGGCGGGCAAGACGCTCGAGATCCTGTCCCGCGCCGACCTCGCCAAGCGCTTCCCTGACGTCGCGCGGACCATCGGCGACCCGCGCATCGAGCACGTGCTCATCGACCCGGCCAATCCGGCGCAGCTCAAGGGGCTGCGCCCCGGGGAGACCTTCGAGCTCGGCCGGGCGACGCCGGGGCGCTTCGAGCTGACGCCGACCGTGTCGGGCAAGCACGTGCGCGTGACGGGCAACGGCGCCACGCTCAAGATCGAGGACCTGGGCTCGCGCAACGGCACCGTCATCGAGGGCGTCGCGGCTCCCGAGGTTCGCGGCGTCGGGGGAGCCAGCGACGGCGGCTTGTTCGGGAAGCTGTTCGGCACGCGCGAGAAGGTGCCCGTCGTCCCCGAGAGGATCGTCTGGCCGGTCGAGACCGGCGGGCCCGCTCCCGCGCGGCTTGACTTCGCTTCGCTCAAGCTCGACGGCGCGCTCAAGAACGTCGAGGCCGCCCACTCGAACGTGCTCGCCGTCGAGATCGGCGGCGTCAAGGCCGTGCTCAAGGTCGACGCGCATCCCAACGAGGCGCGCGTGCTCGCGGCGATGGCGCAGGTGCCGTTGCCTGCCAACGTGCGCATCCCGCGCCTGCTCGGAGACGCCCCGGCCGATCCGATGGCCCTGCACCGCCTCTCCGAGGGCAAGCCCGGAGCGCTCGACTACACGGCCGTCAAGCGCGCTTCCGCCGAGGGCCGGCACATGATCGCCGTCGAGCGGTTGCCGGACGACTTCGTCTCCATGATGCAGGTGACCAACGGCTCCGTCAAGCTTAAGGAGCCGATTTCGCGTCAGGATTGGCAGGGCCTGCTCGACGCGGTCAAGGCGCTCTCGCGCCGCGAGATGGGCTTCGGCGACCTCGGCAATGAGACCAATATCCGCCTGCGCCAGGTCGCCGACGGGAAGGGCGGAGTCCGGACCGAGTTCGCGCTGATTGACGCGGGCCAGGGCACGATGAAGGGCAAGATGGAGGTGCTCAACAGCGACTACGTCCAGCTCAAGGGCGACCGCGCGCTCGAGACGCGCCTGCTCGAAAAGAAGCTGCTCGAGGGCCGCGGACGGCTTGCCGATCCGCGCCTCGCGGCGATGGCGCGCAACCAGGTGCCGCAGACGCAGAAGCTCGCCGATGAGCTCAACGCGCTGATGAAGGGCGGCGCCCAGCGGCCGGACGCGTCGATCCGCGTCGAGAGCCGCCGCTTCACCGACCTAGCTCAGGCCGCCGCGCACCTGAGGGCGCCCGAGGGCATGACCTTGCTCGCGAAGACGTCCGAGGGCCTCGCGGGCGATACGGTCAAGGTGGAGGTCGCGGGCCAGGACTGGTACGTCAAGCGCGTCACGAAGAAGCTCGGCGACAACATCGACGACGGCCTGCGCAGCCTGACGCCGACAGAGCGCGCGGGCAACGAGCTCGCGATGCGCGAGATCGTGCGCCGCTGGTTCCCCGAGACCTACCGCGTAGCACCCGAAGCGATCGTCGTCGAGCACAAGGGCGAAATCTTCGTTATGACGAAGGGCGCCGACGCCGCGCCCGCGCCCGAGCGCCTCAAGACGATGACGGCCGCCGAGCACGCCGACTACGCGCTGCTGCGCCTCGTCTTCCGCGCGGAAGACCTCAACCGCGGCAACGTGCTCTTCGGCAAGGACGGCAAGCCGACGTTGATCGACTTCGAGAAGGTGATCGCGCAGCCGCTCGACCCCGTGCGCGTCGCGCGCGAGGCCGACAACGAGATCTTCGTGAAGGGCTTCCCGGTCGTCTCGCTCAAGGGGAACGACCCGGCGGTCTTCCGCGCGCACGCCGACCGGCTGCGCGCACGCCTCGCCGATCCGAAGAGCTCCGCGGAGCTGTCCGGCATCCTCGAGCGCGCCGGCTGGACGCCCGAGCGCTCGGCGGCCTACCTCAAGGCCCTCGAGATCAACCTGCGGAACTTCGAGGCCAACCTGAGGCCGTACCTCAACATCGCCAAAGAGATCGCGGCGAAAAACGTCCAGGGCGTCGGCCGGTTCGACGACGTGCCGACGGGAATCTTCCGCAGGGAGGCGGCGGGGCTTAAGCCTGAGCCTGCGGCGGCGGCCGCGACTGAGGCCGTCGCCGTCGTCCCGATGACCGTCGAGCGCGTGAGAAAGCACGTCATCGGCATGGAGATCGATACGGTCGTCGCGCGCTACGCCGCGCCGGAGATCAGCGGCGGAGGCCACACGACGGCGTCCATCCTCGAGGCCGTCAAAACGGCCGGCGACCTGGTCAAGGCGAAGCGCGAGCTGCACGCCGCCGACAAGGCGGCGCTCGCCGCCGGGCAGGGCAACGTCAATAAGCTCTCCCGCATGATCTCCGGCGGCGGCGAGCTTCCGGCGCCCGGCCAGTTCTGGACGGAGCGGCCCGGCGCGATCGTCTGGCAGCCCGTGCAGCCCAACGGGGTCCAGCGCGTCATCCTGCCCCAGGACGCCTACTCGGAGCGCGCGTGGTACGGGATGGGCGCTATGAAGCGGTATTCTCCCGGCTACGTGCAGGGCGGCAAGACGTTGTTCCCCAAGGGCTGGACGGAAGCCGAGATCCTCGCGGCCATTCAGCACGTCGCCAAGAACGGAGACGTCCTGAAAGCCGACAAGGGCGGCCGGATCCTCCGCGGAGCCGCGACCGTGCGCGGCCAGACGGTGCGCATCGACGTCTCCATCGACGCCGCCGGCCGCACGAGCTCAGGGTACCCGACATGGGAGCAGTAGATCTCGCCGCCGCGCTGCGGGAAGCCGGGGATTCGACCAACCCCGGCGAAAATGCGGTGTGGCTCAAGGAGATCGGCCCGCTGCTGCCTGCCGCTCCGCTCACGGACGCGTTCCTCGCGGAGGCCTTGGCGCCTCTTCCGGGGCTCAACAAGGCGTTCGCGCTCGAGGCGCTGGCCGGCCTCGGCCGCCGGGAGATTTCCGGTTACGTCGCCGGCCTCGTCCCATCGGAGGAGGACGGCTCCGTGCGGCTCTTCTACGCGCGGATTTTGCTGCGCTGCGGCGACGCTCGCGCGTACGGGATCCTCGAGATTCTCTACCGCTTCAGCCTCGACCATCCCCACGAGCAGCCCGGGTCGGTCCCGCTCCAATGGATCACCAAGATGCTGGACGAGCAGGGAAGCGCGGAGGCTCGTCAATTCGCCGCGGGCCTGAATGCGATTCGGAATGCGCGGGGCGGATAAATGTCCGTATTCCGATTGCCCTTCGCATTGTAAGCCGCGCGCAGGTGCGTCCGGACGTACCTGCGCACGTTGATCGCGGAGCCCCTTTCTTAACGGATCCAGCGGCGTGTCTGAGCATGCCGCGCGGCCGCCCAGCCGGCCGCCCATAGCGAGGCCGAGACGATCAAGCCCGGGAACATAGGCTCGAGCCCCAACGGCGGCTCGCCGTTGATACGCGCGGCGGCGACCCACGCGAGCGACGTCAGCCACGCGGCGCCCGACGACGCGAGCGCCCAGCGGCCCGGGACGCGCAGCGCGGGAAGGTAGACGCCGAGCATCGGCAGCAGCAGCCCGGGGATCACGGCGCTGCCCACCGCGTACCAGAGACCCACGACGGAAGGCACGGCGCGCGACAGCACGTAGGAGAGAATCATCGTCGCGATGAGTCCCGCGCGAATCCGCTCCTTTCCCAGGCACGCGGCCGCGAGCATCGCCGTGCCCTGCAACGCCGCGAACAGGGACGCCGAGATGCCCGCGAAGAACAGCCCGCGCGCGACCGGCGGCATGACCGCGTCGGCGAGCAGCGGGAAAGCGAGGGTCGCGTCCCCGAGGACGGGAAGTGCTGCGCGCGCGTACAGCCCCGCCGTCGTCGTCATCAGGTCGAACACGGCCCAGAAGCCGATCGAGATCAGGATACCCTTGCGCGCGACCGCGGGGCTTTCCGCGGCCGCGCAGCGCTGGTGGAAGGAAGGATCGACCAAGGTCCACACGGCGATCAGCCACCACCCGAGCAGCTTTGCGGGGCTCAGGCCTCCGGTCCAGCTCAGGTGTCCCGGGGGGAGCTTCGCCGCCATCACCGCGGGGCTGCCCAGAACGTTCCAGGCGAAAGGGATGATCAAGGCGAAGCCCGCGAACATCACGACAAACTGCAACCGGTTGGCGGCGGCGTCCGAACGTAGGCCGCCGCGCCAGATCAGCGCGAGCGCCAAGGCCCCCGCCAGCGCGGAGGCGACGCCTGTTCCCAGTCCGGTCAAATGGCCGAGCAAAGCGCCGGCCATTAAGAGCTCGTCGGCCGGGCTCGCGAGCAGGAAGACGAGCAGCGCTCCCATCAGCGCCATCGGCCGCCCGTACGCCGACTCGAGATGGTCGGGGATCGTCAGGCCTGGAGCCAGGCGCACGCGCCCGGCGAGAAAGAACGCGTAGAGCGCCGCGAACACGTAGTAGGGCAAAGCCATGACCGTCCAGTTCGACAAGCCTCCGCCCCAGGTGAACTCCCCGATCCCCAGCACGCCGCCGTAGAACGTGGGCACGAGCGTGGCGACGAACACGGGAAGCGTCAAGGTCCGGCCGGCGAGGATCCACCCTTCGAGGTCGTCCTCTCGCCGCGCGCGCGCACCCGCCGCGAGGCAGGCGGCGAGGAAGCCGGCGACGATCAAGGAGTCGAGCATCCCCGGCGGCTAGTGCTTCACGCTGACGCGCCGCCGGGAGGCGGCGCGGCGCAGCGCGAGGGCGACCAAGGTCTCGACGAGCTTCTTCGTCGGAAGCCCGGATTCGCGCCAGAGCCGGGGGTACATGCTGGCGGGGGTGAAGCCAGGTAAAGTGTTCGGCTCGTTGAAATAGACTTCGCCGGTCTTTTTGTGCAGAAAAAAATCCATGCGCGCCAGGCCGTAGAGGTCGATGGCCCGAAACGCTTGCAGCGCCACGGCGCGCACTCGCGCCGCGGTCTTAGCGGGCAGGCGCGCGGGCACCTGGAAGCTCGCGCCGTTCGGATCGAGGTACTTCGCCTTGTAGTCGTAAAACTCGGCGTTCGGTAGAATCTCCGCGCAGATGGACGCCTTCAGCCCAAGGCGATCGCCTTTCGCCGCCCACGGGTCGCCCAGCACGGCGGTCTCGATCTCGCGCACCGGGATTCCTTTCTCGACGAGCGCTTTGTCGTCGTACCGCAGCGCTTCGCGAAGCGCCGCGGCGACGCCTGAGGGACCCTTGACCTTTACGACGCCGACGGAGGAGCCCATCCGCGCGGGCTTGATGAACACCGGAAAACCAAACCGCCGCGCAGCGGCGGAAGCTTCGGACGCCGTCCGAACGACGGCCCACGGTACCTGCGGGAGCCCGGCGGATTGGGCGATACGTTTGGTCGCCTCTTTATCCATCCCTGCGGCAGACCCGAGCACTCCGCAGCCGACGTAGGCGACACCTATTAACTCCAGCAGTCCCTGCATGGTGCCGTCTTCTCCCATGGGACCATGCAATACCGGAAACACACAATCGCGACGGCCCAAGCCGGTCAAAAGTTTCCACGGATTAATTTTTTTCGAACCGCGGCGAAGCCGCGAAACTGCAGGCCCGCCACGGTGAAGGGCTTGAGGTGTCTCGGCCAAAAGGAGCCCGGATTGTATCTCCACCCAGTCGTTGTTGATCCCGATATGAATCAGCTTTACCGTGAAACGTTTTTTATTAAGATTCGCAACCACGCACTGCGCCGACACAAGCGACACCAGCCGTTCCGCGGATTTACCTCCGCACAGCACCAGCACCGTGGGCTTCTTCACTTCTTGCCCGCGGCGGCCAGCGCCTTGGCCACCTTCCCTAGGAGCGCCGGAAAGCTGAGCGGCTTCAGCACGTAATCGTCCGCCCCCGCCGCGAAGGCCTCGTCGATCTCCTTGGTCACGCTCGAGCCCGTGCACATGAGGACCTTCACCGTCTTGGTCTTCGGATTCTGCCGGATGAGCTGGACGACCTCGATGCCGCTCATGCCCGGCATGTTCCGGTCGACGATGACGAGATCGATCGTCTTCTTGCGCAGGATCTCGAAGGCGGCGACGCCGCCGTCGGCGAGCTCGAACTCGTGGCCCTGCGACATGAGCACTTCCTTGACGAGATCACGGATGTACTCCTCGTCGTCGACGATCAGCACCCGCGCCATGTCAGACGGTCGGGGCGCCGAGGAGCTGGAGGACCTTCTTGACGAAGGCGTTCTTCTCGAAGGGCTTGAGCATGACCTCGTCGGCGCCCGCGTCCTTCGCGCGCGCGAGCGCGTCCGAGTAGCCCGTCAGCACCATCACCGGCGGGCGCTTCTCGGGAGGCAGGCGCTTGAGGCGGGAGAGCACCTCGAAGCCGTCCATGCCGGGCATCATGACGTCGAGGATGACGAGGCTCGGCAGCTCCTCCTCGATGCGCTCGAGCGCCTCGAAGCCGGAGTGCGCGGTGGCGATTGAGAGGTTACGGCTCACGCTCGCGAGGAATAGCATCAGGACCTCGACGAGGTCGGGGTTGTCCTCGACGATGAGGATGCGTTTCTTGTGGACGGTCTCGGAGCCGTCGACGACCGTCGACGCGGCGTCCGGGGCGGACAGCGGGAGCTCGAGGCGCGCGGTGGTGCCGCGGCCGGAGCCCTCGCTCTCGATCCAGATGCGGCCCGAGAGCGACTCGACGATCTGCTTCGAGAGGGGGAGGCCGAGGCCCAGGCCCGGATACTCGCGCGTCGGGCCCTGGTTCGCGGCGGAGAACGTGTCGAAGATGTGGGGCAGGACCTCGGGCGGCACGCCGGGCCCCGCGTCCACGACCGACAGCCGGGCCTGGCCTTTCTCGACGGTGACGAGGACCTTGAGCGCGCCTTCCAGCGGGCTGAACTTGCACGCGTTGGACAGCAGGTTGTCGATGACGTCGCCCAGCTTCTCCTGGTCGGCCATCACCCAGACCTCGGCCTGGGGGTATTCGGCGGTGAGCTTGAGCTTGCGGCGTCGGATCTCCCGGCCCGCGCGCTCGACCTGAGCGGCGACGAGCTTGCTGAGACCGACGGGCTTAAGCAGGAGCTGCTTGCGGCCCTCGTGGACCTCGCGGATGCGCAGGATGTTGTTGAGCGTGGCCATGAGCCCCTCGGCGCGGTCGATGATCGAGCCCAGCGCCTTCTGCTGGGCGTCGGAGAGCGGCCCCAGGCTGCCGTCGCGCATCGTGTTCGCGTAGCCGATGACGACCGTCAGGGGGGTGCGCAACTCGTGGGAGACGTTCGCGATGAACTCGTTCTTCATCTGGTTGACCTGGCGAAGCTCCATGTTCTGGTTGACCAGGTCCCGGATCTCGATGACGCGGCGCAGGAGCTGCCCGAGATCGGTCACCCTCAGGTCCTTCTGGGTGAGATAGTCCATGGCGCCCTTCTTCATCGCGGCCACGGCCACCTGCTCGTTGCCGGCGCCGGTCGTCATCACGACGGCGGTCTTGGGGTGGTGCTGGCGGATGCGCTCGAGGATATCGAGCCCGTTGGTGGGGGGCAGGCGGTAATCGAGGAAAACGAGGTCGAAGGGGGTGGCTTTGAGCTTATTGAGGGCTTCATCACCGTCCGCGGCCGTCTCCACCTTGAGGCTGACCCCGGGAATCCGCTCCAATTCGCCCTTCAGGATCGTCCGGGCGTCCGGTTCGTCGTCCACCACTAGGACGGAAAACGCCAGCTCGGTCTTGGTGGGCATTGGTCCGAATTGTAGCAGACCAATCCCAAAGCGTCCACCCCGCTTATTACGGAGATAAATATAAGGGGCCAGGCCCTGCGTAATGCATAACTCCGTCCCTTCCTTGATAAGACGAAGGGCTAAAAGGTAAAATGAGCCTTCAATGGCAACTCAAGCCGCCGTCCATCCCGCTTTGAGCCGGGTTTTGCTCGATGAGGCCGTCCTCGCCGCCCGGATCAAGGAGCTGGGCGCCCAGATCACGCGCGACTATGCCGGCAAACGCCTCGTCGTCGTGGGCGTGCTCAAGGGAAGCGTCCTTTTCCTGGCCGATCTCGTGCGGGCGCTCGGCCCCGAGGTCGACGTCGAGATGGATTTCGTCGCGGTGTCCTCGTACGCGGGCACGGCCTCGACCGGGGCGATCCGGACCTTGCTCGACCTGCGCCAAAGCCCCGAGGGCAAGCACCTGCTGCTTGTCGAGGACATCGTGGACACCGGGCTGACCTTGACCTCCCTGACGGAGACCTTGCGCGCGCACCGGCCGAGCTCCCTCGAGGTCTGCACCTTGCTCGACAAGACCGAATGCCGCAAGGTCCCTTTTCAGCCGAAATACGTGGGATTTAAGATCCCGAACGAGTTCGTCGTCGGCTTCGGCCTCGATTACGACGAACGCTATCGGCAGCTGCCTTGCGTGGGAGTGTTGAAGATCTAGATGGATAATAAAAACCTGAAGCAGCTCGTGATCTGGGGCCTGGGCTTTCTGCTCCTGCTGACGTTGTTCAATAGCGTCAAGCCCGTGGCCATCGAAGCCGAGATACCGTACTCCGAGTTCCGCTCGCGCCTGAAGGAAGGCACGATCATAACGGTGAAGATGCGCCCCGACCTCATCACCGGCGACTACCGCGACGCGAAGGGCGCCACCCAGCATTTCCGCACCTTGCCCCTGCCCGACCCGAAGCTCGTCGAGGACCTCGAGGGCCACAAGGTCTCGATCTTCCAGGGCGAGCGCGACAACAGCGGACGTTATGCGTTCGCGCTGAACCTCGGCAGCATCCTTCTGTTCTTCTTCCTCTGGTGGTTCTTCGTGATTCGCCAGGTCCAGGTTGGCGGCAAGCAGGCGCTGTCGTTCGGCCGCTCGAAGGCCAAGCTCGTCGACGAGAAGAAGAAGAAGACGACCTTCGCCGACGTGGCCGGCTGCGAGGAGTCGAAGGAGGAGCTCAGCGAGGTCGTCGACTTCCTGAAGACCCCCGAGAAGTTCCAGAAGCTGGGCGGCAAGATGCCTCGCGGCGTGCTCCTGTTCGGGCCCCCCGGCACGGGCAAGACCTTGCTTGCCCGCGCGGTCGCCGGCGAAGCCGGCGTCCCATTTTTCTCCGCCTCGGCGTCCGAGTTCGTCGAGATGTTCGTCGGCGTCGGCGCCTCGCGCGTGCGCGACCTCTTTGATCAGGCCAAGAAGGCCGCTCCCGCCGTGATCTTCATCGACGAGCTTGACGCCGTGGGCCGGGCCCGCTTCGCGGGCATCGGCGGCGGCCACGACGAGCGCGAGCAGACCCTCAACCAGCTCTTAATCGAGCTCGACGGCTTCGAGCAGAACCAGGGCATCATCCTGATCGCCGCGACCAACCGTCCCGACGTGATCGACTCCGCCCTGCTGCGGCCGGGCCGCTTCGACCGCCAGATCAACGTGCCCGTCCCCGACGCGAAGGGCCGTGAGGCCATCCTCAAGGTCCACTCCCAGATCGTGAAGATGGCGCCCGGCGCCGACCTCGCGGTCGTCGCGCGCCGCACGCCCGGCTTCGCGGGCGCCGACCTCGCGAACGTCATCAACGAGGGCGCCCTGCTCGCCGCGCGCAAGAACAAGGAATTCGTCGAGCTCGCCGACCTCGAGGAGGCCATCGAGCGCGTCATGGCCGGGCCGCAGAAGCGGTCGAGCATCATGTCCGAGCGCGAGAAGAAGATCGTCTCCTACCACGAGTGCGGCCACACGCTCGTGGCGAAGATGCTGCCGGGGACGGATCCCGTGCATAAGGTTTCGATCTTGTCGCGGGGATTCGCGTTGGGGTATACGCTCCAGCTGCCTTTGGAAGACAAGTATTTGACGTCTCGCGTCGATATCACGAATCGCCTGGCCATCCTGCTGGGCGGACGCGCGGCCGAGGAGCTCGCGTTCAACGAGATTACCACCGGCGCGTCGGACGACCTGTCGAAGGCCACGGCCTATGCCACCCGCATGGTCACGGAATTCGGCATGAGCGATGTCGTCGGACCGTTGTCCTTGAAGAAGCCCGACCAAGAGATGTTCATGGGTAGGGATTTGAACAAGGGTGGGGCGTTCTCCGAACGAACCATGCAGCTGGTGGACGAAGAGGTGAAGCGTCTTGTGATCGAGGCCCAAACGAAGGCGCGTTCGATTTTGGCGGCGAATAAGAAGGCGTTGGATCAGCTCGCGCAGTCGTTATTCGATCGCGAGGTGCTGAGCGGCGATGATGTTGACGCGATTTTAGCGTCGGCTCGAGCGTAAATGGTTCTGACGATGAGCGCCCCATTGGTTAACGGCGAAATCGCGAGGCGATTTCGCAAACCGTTGATCATGGGCATAATCAATTGCACCCCCGACAGTTTTCACGAGGGAAGCCGCGCGAACACATACGAGGCCGCGGTCGAACGCGCGCTGAAGCTCGTCGAGGAAGGCGCCGACATCCTGGATTTCGGGGGCCAGTCCACGCGTCCCGGTTCCCTTGCCGTTTCGGAAGCCGTTGAGCGCGAGCGCGTGATCCCGGTCATTAACACGATCGCGAAGCGATCGAAGATTAAGATTTCTATCGATACGGATAAAGCCGTTATCGCGTCAGAGGCCTTGGACTCCGGGGCCTCTATTATCAACGACATCTCCGCGCTCCGCGCGGATAAAGCCATGTCTGGCGTAGCTCTACGGGCCCAAAACGTCGTTCTCATGCATATGCAAGGCACCCCCGAAACCATGCAGACCAACCCGTCCTACAAGGATTGTCAGCTGGAGGTCTCCCGGTTCCTGCACGAACGCCTCAATTCGTTCATCGCGGCCGGAGGCCGCGCCGCGCAGGTGTGGATTGATCCCGGTATCGGTTTCGGCAAGTCTTTGAACGACAATTTGTCTTTAATCAAACACGCGGGAGAGCTCTCGAAAATCGCGCCCGTCCTGCTGGGCGTTTCTCGCAAATCCTTCCTCGGGAAGATTATTAACGACAACGACGTCGAGAACCGTCTCGACGGGTCCCTTGCCATCGCGGCGTTCGCCGCGATGAACGGCATTTCTATGCTGCGCGTCCACGACGTCCTGGCTACTCGCCGCCTGATCGATACCTTACATGCGGTGGCGGCGGCTGAATGAGCGGGCACCTTTTCGGAACGGATGGCGTTCGCGGCATCCCCGGCGAGGGCGCTCTCAAGCTTGAATCCGTCCGCGCCCTCGCCTTCCACGGCGCCTCGGTGCTGCTCGAGCGTCAGGGCGTGAAAATTAACGGCCACGCCCCTCTTATCGCCGTCGGCCGCGACACCCGGGGCTCCGGCCCGTCTCTCCTCCGTTCCCTGATCTCCGGCTTCTCCGCCGCGGGCGTTCGCGTGCTCGACCTCGGCGTCATCCCCACCCCGGCGGTCTCATACTTAGCCCCACGGCTTGGCGCCTTCGCGGGCGTCGTCATCTCCGCCTCGCATAACCCCGCGGAATATAACGGGATCAAATTCTTCGACGGCGCCGGCTTCAAGATGTCCCCGGAGCTCGAGCTGGAGGTCGAGCGCCGCATGTCGCGCCCCGCGCCTCCTTCGATCTCGCGCCCCGCGTTCGCCGCCTCCGACCGCGGCGCGATCTACATGGATTTCCTCAAGAGCGCGTTTCCCGCGATGCTGGACCTCGCGGGGACCCGCATCGTCGTCGACTGCGCCAACGGCGCGGCCTCCGCGTTCGCCCCGAAGCTGCTCGCCGAGCTTGGCGCCGAGGTGTTCGCGATCGGCGTGAAGCCCAACGGCCGCAACATCAACGCGGACTGCGGCGCCACCCACACGGACGCGCTGCGCCGCGAGGTGATCCGCCGGCGCGCGCACGCGGGTCTCGCGCTCGACGGCGACGCCGACCGCGCGCTGATCTGCGACGAGAAGGGCCGGTTGCTTGACGGCGACGCGCTGATCGCGGCCGCGGCCGCGCGCCTGCTGCGCCGCGGCGGGCTCAAGGGCGGCAAGGTCGCCGTCACCGTGATGTCGAACTACGGCCTGCTCGCTTACCTGCGCGGCCTCGGCGTCGACGCGGTCACGACCCCGGTCGGCGACCGCTACGTGACCGAGGCCATCGAGAAGGAAGGCCTGAGCCTCGGCGGCGAGAACTCCGGGCACGTCGTGTTCCGAGACTTTGCGCCCACGGGCGACGGCATGCTGACCGGCCTGCAGACGTTCGCGGCCTGGCGGGAGTCCGGCCGCCCGATGAGCGCGCTCGGCAACATCTACAAGGCGACGCCGCAGGTGCTGCGCGCGCTGCACGTGAAGGGCAAGCCGCCCATCGCCATGATGGACCGCACCTCCGCCGCGATCGCCTCGGCGTCCAAGGCGCTCGAGGGCCGGGGCCGCGTGTTCGTGCGCTACTCGGGCACCGAGCCGGTGCTGCGCATCCTCGTCGAGGGGCCCAAGGCCGCCGAGAACAAGAAGCTCGCCGACGGGATCGCCAAGATCTATCAGACGGAAACCGGAGCCGCACAGGAGAGACCACGATGAAGACGGACCATAAGCTGAAGCTCGGCGTGAACATCGACCATATCGCGACTCTGCGCCAGGCGCGCCTGGATATCGATCCCGATCCCGTGCAGGCCGCGCAGGTGGCCCGCCAGTCCGGCGCCGACATCATCGTCTGCCACCTCCGCCGCGACCGCCGCCACATGCAGGACGCGGACATCGTCAAGCTCTGCGCCCTCAAAGGCGAGACGCACGTCGAGCTGTCCGACGACCCCAAGATCATCGCGGCCGTCCTCAAGGCCCGCCCGACCTCCGTCTGCCTCGTGCCCGAGCGCCCCGGCGAGGTTTCGACCGAAGGCGGCCTGGATCTCGCGCGCAACGGCAAGAGCCTCGCGAAGACGATCGCCAAGCTCAAAAAGGCCGGCGTCGAGGTCAGCCTCTTCGTAGCGCCCGAGGCGCCCGCCGTCCGCGCGGCGCGCAACCTGGGAGCCGACATCGTGGAGCTCGACACGAGCGACTACGCGAAGGCGCACAGCAAGCCCAAGCAGAAGCTCGAGCTCGAGCGCCTCGAGCTCGCGGCCTACATGTCCTGGGAGATGGGCATCGTGGTCCACGCGGGGCACGGCCTCGACTACCACAACGTGGCGCCCGTCGCGCGCGTCCCGCACATGGGCGCCTTGAACATCGGCTTCTCGATCGTCGCGCGCTCCGTGTTCGTCGGCCTCAAGAGCGCCGTGTCCGAGATGCGGCGCGCGATCGACTAAAATGTGCGGCATCGTCGGCTACGTCGGGCCTAAGCAAGCCGTTCCCCTGCTCATGGAGGGCCTCAAGCGCCTCGAGTACCGGGGCTACGACTCCTCGGGCCTGGCGTCGATCGTAAACGGCGTCATCGAGCGGCGCCGCGCGCAGGGCAAGCTGACGAACCTGGCGGCGGTGCTCGCGAGCAGCCCTCTCGCGGGCTCGGTCGCGCTCGGGCACACGCGGTGGGCCACGCACGGCAAGCCCTCCGAGGCCAACTCCCATCCTCACACCGACCCGACGGGCACCGTCGCGGTCATCCACAACGGCATCATCGAGAACTATCTCGAGATCAAGGACCGCCTGACGGCCGCGGGCGCCAAGTTCGAGTCGGAAACCGACACTGAGGTGCTGGCTCACCTCGTCGCCGAGAAGCTCGAGCAGCTCCAGAAGTCAGGCTCCGGTCCGAAGGGCGACCTCAACGAGCCGCTGCTGTTCGAGGCCGTGCGCCGCGCTCTGGGCGACGTCCGCGGCGCCTACGCCGTCGCCGTGCTCTGGTCGAAGGCCCCGGGCGTGATCATCGCCGCGAAGACCGCCTCGCCGCTCATCATCGGCCTCGGCGAGGGGGAGACCTTCCTCGGCTCCGACGTGCCCGCGTTCCTCGCGTACACTCGCAAGGCCGTGTTCCTCGAGGACGGCGAGATGGCCGTGCTCAAGAAGGAAGGTGCTACGTACTTCAACCTGACGGGAAAGCGCATCGAGAAGACCCCGATCAATATCACCTGGGACCGAACGATGGCGGAGAAGTCCGGCTACCGGCACTTCATGCTCAAGGAGATCCACGACCAGCCGATGTCGTGCGAGGACACCATGCGCGGTCGCCTGTTCCCGCTCAAGGGCGTGCTCGAGCGCGACTGCGGCATGAACGCGGATCTGCTGAAAAATATTCGTTCCGTCCAGATGATCGCCTGCGGCACCGCCTACCATTCATGCCTCGTGGGCCAGTATTGGTTTGAAACTTTGATCGGCGTTCCGACGCGCGTGGAAACCGCGTCGGAATTCCGCTACCGCGAGACGACGGTCGGTCCCGAGGACTTGATCATCGCCGTTTCTCAGTCGGGCGAGACCGCCGACACCTTGGCCGCCGTTAAAATCGCCAAGGAGAAAGGCGCCAAGGTTCTAGCCATCTGCAACACGGTGGGCTCCGCCCTCACGCGCTCGGCCGACTGGACCTTGTACACGCACTGCGGCCCCGAGCTGGGCGTCGCCTCCACGAAGGCCTTCATCGGCCAGCTGACGTCGCTGGCCGTCGTCACGCTCCATGCGGCCATCGGCCGCGGCAAGATGACCGAGGCGCAGGGCCGCGCGTTCGTCGACGACTTAGTCAAGGTCCCGGGCTGGATCCGCGCCGCGATCAAGCTCGATAAGGAGATCCTGGCCGTCGCCAAGAAGTTCGCGAAGAAGGAGCACTTCCTCTTCATCGGGCGGCACGTGAACTACCCGATCGCCTTGGAAGCGGCGCTGAAGCTCAAAGAGATTTCTTACATCCACGCCGAGGGCTACCCCGCCGGCGAGCTCAAGCACGGGCCCATCGCGCTGATCGACACCGAGATGCCCGTCGTCGTGATCGCCACCCAGTCGCGCGTCCTCGACAAGACGCTGTCGTCGCTCGAGGAGGTCAAAGCGCGCGGCGCGCAGGTCATCGTGATCGCGACCGAGGGCGTCGGCGAGTTCAAAGACTGCGAGGCCGTGCTGCGCCTTCCGCCCGTGCCCGAACTCCTGTCCCCGATCGTAAACATCATCCCGCTTCAGCTGCTCGCTTATCACGTGGCGGACCTCCGGGGCTGCGACGTGGACCAGCCCCGCAACCTGGCCAAGAGCGTCACCGTCGAGTAGCATGGAGCTCGGGGTCGACCTCGTCGAGATCGGCCGGATCAAGGCCCTCGCGCGGCGCAACCCCAAGTTTCTCCCGCGCGTGTTCTCCGCGCATGAGATCGCGTACTGCAAGAGCAAGAAGAACCCCTGGCCGCACTTTGCCGTGCGCTTCGCCGCGAAGGAGGCCGTCTACAAGGCCCTGGGCAAGGCCGATGTGCCGCTGACCGCGATCTCCGTCAAGCGCGGCAAGGACGGCCGCCCGTCGGTGCGGATCAACGGGAAGGCGGTCCGCGGGCTCAAGCTCTCTTTGACGCACGGCCGCGAGCACGCGGTGGCGTTCGCCGTGCTGTCCCGTTAAGTGATCGACCTCGTCCGCTTCGACTCCCTCGCGCCCGGCCCTCACGTCCTGCTGCTGGGCGGCGTCCACGGCGACGAGAACCCGGGCATGCTCGCCTTGACCAAGCTCCTCGAGCGCCTCCAGTCGGGCAAGACCCGCCTTCTGCGCGGTAAGATCACGGTCGCTCCGCGCGTCAACGCGGCCGCGGCCAAGCGCGGGCTGCATTTCGTCGAGGAGAACTTAAATCGGATCGTGCGCGCCCACGCCGCTCCCGGCACGCACGAGCAGCGGCTCGCCAACGAGCTGATCGCGCTGATCGACGCGGCCGACGTCGTGCTCGACCTGCACGGGACCCCGGCGCCCACGCTCCCTTTCGTTTTCCTCGACGACGAGTCTCCCGAGAACCGCGCCTGGGCCGAGTCGCTCGGCGTCGACTATCTCCTGACCGGATGGCCCGCGCTGTACGCGGGGTCGAAGACGGTCACGACCACCGAGCATGCGCAGGCGCGCGGCAAGCGGGCGCTCACGGTCGAGGCGGGCCAAAACGACGATCCCGCGGCCGCGGAGACCGGTCTCGCGGTCGCGCTTCGCACCTTGGCCCATTTCGGCCTGATGGAGCCCGAGGCTCCCGTGCCGCCCCCGACGCCGCTGCGCCTCAAGCACGTAAATTATCGCGAGCGGGAGGGTGAGTTCGCCTGGGATTGGCAGAACTTCGACACGCTCAACGCGGACGAGGTGCTGGCCCGCTATGCGGACGGCTACGAGCTCACCGCGCCGGGGGACGGCTTCATGGTGATGCCCTTCGAGAAGGCGGAATTCGGCAGCGAGTGGTTCTACTTCGCGGTGCCCGGCTGATCAAGGCCACGGGTGGCGGGGGTACCGCCGCTGCAGCTCCTTTTTGATCGTTGGATAATTGTTCGCCCAGAACGAGGAAAGGTCCTTCGTCTTCTGCACCGTCCGGTAGTTCGGCGCCAGGATATCGAATGTCACCGGCAGGCGCCCCTCGCACAGGCTGAGCGTCCCGGTCATCTTCACGAAATCGCCCAGCCGCGCGTTCAGCTCCGGCGGATGCGTCGCATGGTATAGAAAGCGGCCGAGCTTGCCCGAGGGAAGCTTCTTCGTCGAGGGAAGGGCACGGTCGAGGAAGCCCGCGAGCGCGGGCCCCAGATAGCTCTCGATGTGGGGAAGCAGACTCACGCGCTCGATGTCCTTGAGCGTGTTCTTGCCCGCGCAGGCCTCCCCGTAGATGAGCCGCCAGTCGTCTGCGCTCATCTCGGGGTAGCCCAGATCCGGATAGAGTCGACGCGCGAGCGCGATGCGGACCGCGAGCTGCCGGGCCTTGTCGTCATACCCTGGATGCGAGAGCTCGCCCGAGGCGAACTTCTCCGCCCACAGATCCGCCGCGATCTTGCGGTCGTCCTTGCGCGCGGCGACCTCGCGCCGTGACACGACCAGGCCCCGGAACATCAGGCGCTCTTCTTTAACGACACGGCTCTTTCGCTCATCGAACTCGGACGACGGCGTCCAGGCGCATTCTCCGGGGAATGCGCGCTCGAGGCTTTCGAGCGTGAAAGGCAGATAAAGATTAATCCCGACCTGCCGCGCCTGCCCGCCGCCCGCGCGCTCTCGGATATCGAGGGCGAGAATCAACTGCGGCACATCCTTCACAGCGGGGAGCATCGCCCCGCGCCCGTCGGGCAGCCGGTAGAAGAACCCCTCACCTTCGCGCGCCGCGAGCCGGTCGCCGAAGGCGTCAAGCCACGCGAGCGCCAGCGCGTCAGCCGAAGCGCCCGGCGCGGCGCCGCCCTCGTCGCGGTAAAGCCGCTTAAACTGGAGGAAGACCTCCGCGGCCTCCCGGGAAACCTCCTCGCGCCCTCCGGCGAGAAGGTCCGTGGCGAGCGCGGACAGGTCCGCCTGCCCGGGACGCAGGTCCGAGGCGGTCTCGAAGACGGCCGCCATCGCGCACGCGCGCTCATAGACATCGGGGCCGAGCGCGCGCGCCGCCTCGAGCACGGCGGCCACGCGCGGCGCCGCGGGATAGCGCAGCAGCGCGCGCCCCTTCGGCGTGACGCGGTTCTCGGCGTCGACGGCGCCTAGCGCGGCCAGCGCGCGGCCCGCGCCGGCCCAGGCGGCCTCCTTCGGGGGCGTGACCCAATCGACGGCCCCGGGCAAGGAGGCGGCCTCCAGGCGCAGCGCGCTGAGCTCGAGCCGCGAGATCTCGGGCACGAGGCTCGGCGCCATGCCCGCCTCGTCCTGCCGCGACCACAGGCGCACGCAGCGGCCGGGCGCGGTGCGGCCCGCGCGTCCGGCCCGCTGGTCGGCGTTGCCGCGGCTGATCCGCGCCAGATAGAGCGTGTTGACGCCGCGCGCGGCGTCGAAGGCGGCGACGCGGTGCAGGCCGCTGTCGATGACCGTCTTGACCTGGGGGATCGTCAGGCCCGTTTCCGCGACGTTGGTCGCGACGATGACGCGGCGGCGCGGCGACTCCTCGAGCACGCCCTGCTGCTCATCGAGCTCCATGGTCCCGTGAAGCGCGCGCAGGTCGAGGTCATGCTCGCGGCAAAAAGGCGTGAGCACGGTCAACGCGCGCCGAATCTCGCGCAGCCCGGGCATAAAGATCAGGGTCGAGCCCTCCAGGCCCTCGCGCGCCAGCTCCCGCAGCGCGGCCAGCGCGCCCTCCGCGGGGCCCTCCCGCGCGGCCAGCGGATGGTGGCGGATCTCGACGGGAAACAGCCGTCCCGGCACGTCGAGGCGCACCGCCCCGGGCAGATAGCGCACGAGCTCCGCGGACTCGAGCGTCGCGGACATGACCGCGACCTTTAGGTCAGGGCGCCTGAGACGCAATGCCTTGAGCCAGGCGAGGGCCAGGTCGCAGTCCAGGCTGCGCTCGTGGAACTCGTCGAGAAGAACGACACCGACGCCGTTCAGCTGCGGATCCTTGAGCATCTGGGCGATGAACACGCCGTACGTCTGGAATACCACCTTCGTTTCAGTTCCGACACGGCTGTCGAAACGGACCTGGTAGCCGATCATGGTTCCAAGACTTGTCTTCGTCTCCGCGGCGACGCGTCCCGCGAGGCTGCGCGCCGAAAGACGGCGCGGCTCCAGCACGAGAATTTTTCCGGGAAGCCCCAGAAGGTATTGGGGAGTCTGGGTGGATTTACCGCTGCCCGTGGGCGCGGTCAGGATCAAAAAACCGGCGCGCTCGAGCTCGGCGACGAGCTTGTCCCGGAACGCGGCGATCGGCAGGGCCTCGTTCATCGGCGTATTGTAGCGAACAAGCGGGCCGAAGCGTTGCGTACCAAAATGAACGGAGGTGAGCGTATGTTAAGAAAACGCGATCCATGCCAAAGCTGCGGCATGCCGCTCGCCGAGGACCCCAACGGCGGCGGCACGTACTCCGACGGCTCGACGAGCGGCTCGTACTGCAGCTTCTGCTACGCGGGCGGGCGCTTCACGATGCCGGACATGACGGTCGACGAAATGAAAGGTCTCAGCGTGGAAAGGCTCCACCAGCGCGGCTTTCCCAAGTTCCTGGCCCGCTTCATGGTCCGGAACCTCCACAAGCTCGAACGCTGGAACGTCGGCGACCGGCCGCTCGCACATGGCCGGCGCTGACGCCCCTCACCGTGGCCGAGCCGCATGCTCGTTATTGCGTTAATTCTTCTGAGCCCGAGGCCGAGCCCGACTTCTCCCTGCAGAGCTTTTTTGCTCGTCTGATAGAGCCTATCGAAGATGCGATCGAGGTCACTGCCGAGGCGTCCCTGCCCGTCGACGCTCTGTATGATGGCCCCGGCGCTTTCGATAAATTCGTGCAATTCCCGTTCGAGTTCCGTCAGCATCTGGCGGTCGTGGGCGAACCATTGTCGATTCTCATCGACGAGGCTGACCAGTGCAATCGGCACGTTGAAAATCGTCTGCGTTAGACGGGTGATGCGGTCGAAGCGGTCCTCGTGTGGTGTGTCCAGTATCGCAAGGTTTCTCAGCGCGCCAAGTCGAGCGGGTTCATCTTTTGCAATGTATGGTTCCATCATGGTTTCAATTCAATCGTACAACCTGGCTGAGCAGGTGCTCTATGTCCCCGACCGTTCACTCGACGCTTTGACCAGAATGCCGAGCTTCTTTGCGGCTCGAGCAAGCGCCTTGTCTCGGCTCCATATCATGACGTTCGCAAGCCGTGCCGAAGCTAATAGGTGGACATCCACTGAGCCTATTCCTGATCCGCCCAATCTTTCACCCGATATCAATCCAAGAACTTCCGTATGCGATGCTGCGGGAGCTGACGGCAGCGCTTCCAGGAGGCCGAGGATTTCGTTTCGATGTGCGAGATGTCCGCATGCAAGTTCTTCAATTATCAGAGGGTGCGTGAGCACCTCTCCTCCGGAAAGATGCTCGGCCAGCGCCGAATCGCCCTTTCTCAGGTGATCGATCCAGATTGAGGTATCAACGAGGATCATCGGCGGCGAGGAATCTTTTGCAAGCCGGGCTCGCGTCCGCCCAAAGCTGCGAGGCGCTCTCCGGCCTTCTTTTCTATCAGGGCCTCCAGCCCGGCATGCACCAAGGCTGTTTTCTCTGTAATGCCGGTCAAGCCGGAAGCGCGCTTCAAGATGTCGTCCCGAATTATCAGTGTAGTTCTCATATGTATCAGTATGCATCGAATATATGCATATGTCAAGGTCCGAACAGTGGGCCTAACGCCGTGCCGCCGACGCTCTTAACGCAGACGCTGTGCCGCCGCGGCTACTGGAGTTCCTGCTGGCCGAGGTCGGCAGAATCCGATGGTTAGCGCGAAGACAGGTGCCCGCAGTTGTTTCTTACTCAAGGGTTGTTGGATCGAGCAGTCGCGCGCCGTGATAAATGGTCAACAGCTCAATCAGTTTTGCTTTGAACCGATAAACAGACGGTAATTCCCGAGGATGACTTCACGAACGACGGGGTCGTTCAGTTCGGGAACTATGCGGCCTGATTTGGGGAACTCACTCCTCCCCGATGCCGTACGACGTATTGTTTAGAGCAACTTGATCGGGGTGGCCTTTCGGCCGGCGCGAGTTGTCTTGCCCGTCCGGGCTACGTTATCCACGAGAAGCCGAGCCATGCCGACGGAGCGCTCGGCCAATTGCCGCGCGCCGTCGCGCAAATCCTGGCTCTTCTCCACGTAATCGATATTTTTCTCCATGTCCTCGGCCGACCAGCCCCGGCTGTGGGCGATGAAGGGGAACTGTGGAAGTTGGAAGCCCAACTCGGTGAAAAAGGTCATCATCTGTCCGGCAACGGCCTGGATGTTGTCTTGGCCCCCGGTAATGATGAAGGACGCGACCTTGTTGCGGATGAGGACATTGTCGGCAATGGTAATCTAGTTTTGGATGCAGTTCATCCGCTCGGCCATTTTAAAGTAAAGAGAACTGGCCGCGCCCCAGCGGATGGGGGTGGCAATGATGACGACGTCGGCCCAGAAAACGAGCGCCTCATAGACGCGCTCCATCTGATCGGTGGGATCGGCTTGCGTAATTGTGCACGGCCAGGTGCAGGACTCGGCACTTTTGGAGTAGTAACCCTCGCAGTTGCGGACCTTTAGGTCATTGAGCTTGATGAGGCGGGTTTCCGCGCCTAAGGATTCTCGGGCGTGATCCAGCGCCGTGGCCAGGAGCTTTTCGGATGTGGAGTAGCGAGGCTCGTCGTGATTCATCGCGGTTGTGGAGATGCCGACGACGCGGATGGGGCCGTCCACGCGGACCGGGGGACGCTGAAGCGGGTGCTTTTCCGAAGCGGCGACGGAGGCCTGCATGGGGACCGGGTTGATGAGGAGACGACCGCCTTCGGCTTTGACTGAATAAGCCGCGAGTCGCGCTCCACCTTTGTCGGCGGCGCCGCTTTTGGTGTCGTATTGCCAGCCGTGCCAGGGGCAGACGATTTTTCCATCGGCTACGCTGCCGGTGGCCAAGGGCGCACCCGAGTGAAGGCAGGCGCCGGCGAAGGCGGAGAAGGCACCATCGGCGAACACGATAACCAGCGGTTTACCGCCCACCTCGACTTCGGTGAGAGGAGAATTTTTAAAATTCTCGATGGCGCCTAGGTCCTGCCAGTTCTTGTCGGACATGGTTTTATTTTACTTCATCATGAGCCAGAGAAATCTCTGCCGGCGCCGGCTGCATTTTCCGTCAACGGTGCTTCGTCCGTCAAACGCCGAGGATGACGAGCGGCGGCTATGAGTAAATTCCTCGCCGAAGCCGCCGTCTCGTCAATCCAATGGTTCGACCGGCAAAGTGCCATTCTAGGCGTGTCGGCTGCCAAGGCGTTCAGAGATCCAGACCTTAATGATGGATTGCCGTGTGACACCCAATCGGTCGGCCTCTTTATCCAGAGAATGAATCATCCATGCCGGGAAATCCACATTCACACGCCGCGGCTCTTCATTGGTCCGTTTGGCGCGGGCCAGGTCGAGGTGCTTTGAAATGTCGTTTCCGTTATCGAAGCGGAACGCAGAGGGTTTGCCGCCGCCGCTTCAACTATCCACCCAAACGAGGCCGCCGTCCGCAGAATCGAATGGTTAGACAGCCGCCTAAATTTCAACTGCCGGATATGCTTCCACATAGTTCTCGCCGCTCATCCCGTAATAGGTGCAGGTTCGAGCGGAAAAATCCACTTCGAATTTAACGACGCCCGACTTCCAGCTTGCCATCAAGAATTCAGGGAAAGTGCTATCGCCAGCTTGATCCGTTCGCAGTGCTGTGATGAGTGCTTCGCGACTGAACGGCGGCACCTCCGCCATGTCGGTAATCAATGATGTGCCCGCAACGGCAACAGGCCCCTTATCAGTTATGTAGAGACTTTGGCTTGCAGGCAAAAACCACAGATTCCGAGTTACGCCGGCACGCCGAAGTGTTTCCGCCAAGTAAGGGAATCCACCGACTTTCGGACGCCCTGCCACTGCCCGTTGCATTGCTGATTTTAAATTCTCGATGGCATTAGTCATGCGACTCTCCCGTTCCGCTTCATGGCTGTCTAACGCAGGGGATGACGAGCGGCGGCTATTCGGATACTCCTCACCGAGCCGCCGTCTCGTCAATCCAATGGTTCGACTTCAAGTTCATGTTATCCGTTTCGTCGTTCAAGTCGTGCAACCGTTTGCCGTTCAAGCCGTTCAGTCGTTTCGTCGTTCAAGCCGTTCAGCCGTTTTGCCGTTTAAGTCGTTTCGCCGTACGCGCCGTTTGTAGGATTTTAAATTTGATCGCTGATGATGTCGACCGCAGAGGCTGGCCAGCGGCGGCTATATCAGTCCATCCCGATTCTTTAAATTTCCGCTCTCTTGGATGAGAAGAGTGCGACATAAAAAGGTGCCTCAAAGGGCTGCTGGCCATTTATTACTACTATTGAATTTAGCGAGGACTCCCATTATAATCCATCCATGATCCTACTTCTCGCCATGCTGCTCCTCGTTGCGTCAGCCGACGCTAAAGGACCCGAATCGCAGACCCCTCAATCCAGTGTCGACGCCAATGCCAAGGGCGCCGCCCGTGGACAGTCGGGCCGAGACAAGAAGAAAACGCTCTCATGGACCTACAATGAGCATGGCATGGTAGCCGCGTATGACGGCAAGCGAGAGGCCGCGTTGAAGCTGTTTGAGAAAGCCGTGGCCGCCGATCCGGACAACGCAACCGCGCAGCAGAATCTAGGTCGGGCGTTGTGGCACTTCAATCGGTACGATGAGGCTGAGGCTCACACACTCATCGGCCTTAGGTTGGATCCGGATATCCCCGCGCCGTACCAGGTCATGGTCTGGCAGCGCAGGCGCCAGGGCCGCTTCGAGGAAGCGCTCGACTTCGCGCGTAAGGGCCGCGCGCTTGCCGCGGGTTTCGATGACGGCTTCTTTGTCATCAAGGAAAGCCACCTGCTCAACTGCCTCGAGAAGTACGATGCGGCTTTCCGCGCCGCGGGTGAGCCTGCGACTACGGACACCTGCCATTTGATGTTCGAGCGTTCACGCGGGGCCCTATTGAGTGGTCGCGCGACGGAGGCGTTTTCGGAGGCGAGGCGTTATGAGTCTTGCCCCGCGTCCGCAATACCTCCGGGAGTCTCGCATGGCTATGCCGGCGAAGCGCTCGCCGCGCTCGGGCGACTCAACGAGGCCGTTATTGAGGCACCCCTGTCGGGAGAGAATGAGCCCTACATCCTTGGGCTCGTGGCCCGCGACCGTGGAAACAAGGCGGAGGCGATTCGTCAGTTCACGAAGGCGCGGGCCTCGTTTGTGAGCGCGCGGGTGGCCCACAATGGTGCTCGAAGATGCGGTCCGGACTGGGTTCAAATTGTGGATGCCGAGATTTCGAAGCTGGAAAGAACGCAGTAGGAGTCCTGGAGGCATGGGCAGGACATCCCCTGCGGCCTTGAGCCTTGTAGTTCTGTCGACATCGACCCCGAAGTTCTCCTCTATGGCGCTTCGTCGTTCAATCCGTTCAGTCGTTTCGCCGTACGCGCCATTTGTAGGATTTTAAATTTGAGGGCTCAGGATGTCGAACGCAGATGCTGTGCCGCCGCGGCTATATGAGTCCAACCAAACGAGGCCGCGGTCGGCAGCACCCGATTGTTAACTTCCGTGATTCTCGCAAGAAAAATCGCTCCATGTCCGGATGGGAGTAACTGTACTTCGATGTTTCCGTTAGACCCTTGGCTTTTGTACTGGATGTCGAAATGCCAAGAGGAATGCAGAGAGTGCAGATTTGGAGAAAAATCTTTATACCAGGTGAAGTCGGGGTCTATGAACCCGGCCCTTTCGGCCGTTTTGATGTTATTGATTGATTTAATCCACCGCCGAATTCGAGCCTGAAGTTGGAAATATTCAGCTCGGTCACTGCGTATTTGAGGCATGTGAGCTTCGATATAGCACGTCTCGTGAAGGTCATGGATGCATGGCACGACTGTGAGCAACTTTGCCTTCCAGCGGCTTGGCAACAAGTGCCGAAGCAACTCGTGGCGCTCCGGTGCTTCCGTCCGTTTTGAAAATGCCCGGTAGATCGGGCTTCCGTGATTTGGCATCCAGTAGCGTCCCCGCTTCGCTTTCATGAGTGGCCCTAACGATACGCTGTGCCGCGCGCGCTACAGGAACTCCTCAAAGAATGCGCGTGTCGGCACAAGCGCATGGTTAGACCCCACGCTCAATGAGGCGCCCCGTCACGAACTTATGGATGACGCTCGCGACTAATGTTTGATACGGGATGCCCTCTTCCACGGCACGCTGTTGCATGCCTTCGAGATCCTGAGGGGAGAGCCTGATGTTGATCCGTTTGCTCTTTTGAAGCGCATCGCGAACGTAAGACTGATAGCGGCGGATCTCACCCTTACGATTCGGAACGGGTTTCCATTCACCGCGTTCGTACGAGCGCTCAATTTCCTTTTCAGCCTTTGTCAGTTTATTCATTTTTCGGCTCCACCCAAGTAGCGCTTTGTAGCCTGCCTGCTTGGAATGATCGTCTTAAGAAAAATCTCATCCTCAGTCTCCACGAATGGAACTAGATGTGCATAACCGCTGAATTCGAGAATAAACATGCGTTGGTGCGGGTATTGAGCCTTGTTCGGATGTTCAACGACATCAAGCACGTCACCGTTGGCAATCTTCAGTGCCACCAGCTCGAATCCGATTCCACGCGTTGCCTGAAGCTGCTCGTTTTTCTTGGGGTCCCAGCGGATCGCCTTCATCTGTATTAGTGTAGTACGATGTGTGCCTATTGTCAACAGATAGGCGCTGGGTGCTTGGTGGGTCTAACGCAGGGGGTGAGCGCGGCCGCTTCAACTATCCACCCAAACGAGGCGGCCGGCCGCTCTACCCAATGGTTAGCGTGCGACTGCTGCCTGCGACTTGTGAAGGCCATCCAGGATGAACATGCGCATAAGAACCTGGTAGGGCACGCCGCGCCATTCAGCGAGAGCTTTTAACTCGTTGATAGTGCTTTCCTCGAGCGCGATGCTCGTAGGCAATTTGCGGCTCTTCTTCAGCCGTTTGGCGGCCGCAAGGATCTTCTTCCGCTCAAACTCGGAAGTGCTTGCGTAAGCCTTTTCAGATTTCGCGTAAGTAGGCTTCATAGAGTTCTCTCTCCTTCTTGTGAGCGGGTCGGGCGCTGATAGGTCTGTGAAGACTTCTTCCGCCTCTTCGGTCCGGACCGAGTGCTTTGCGGCACTTTTCGTTCGGTTGCCCTCGTCCCAATCGAATTCGAAATGAGAATTCTCCTGGAGCCAAAGCAGCAACCATTCGACAAATTTAAACTTGGCCATTCAGGTTAGTATAGTGTAACACACTATATAAGTTCTTTCCAGGGGTAGGCCGAGTGGCTCGCTAACGCCGAGGATCTGCCGACGCGGCTATATGGGTCCAACCAAACGAGGCCGCGGTCGGAGAATCCGATGGTTAGGCGTCACCGTGCGTACTGATGAATCAGTTCCGAAAGAAATGTCTGATACGGGATGCCGATTTTCTTGGCTTTCTGCTTGATGTTCGCCAAGTCATGGCTGTTCACTCGGATGTTCAACACGGCGTCCTTTCTGCGCAGTGCTATTGCCTCCGCAATCCGATTAAACTCTTCTCGAGATGCGGGGCGGTATTCCCCGCGGGCTACCGCCCGTTCGATGGCCTGTTCGCTATGAGTGAGTGCAATCTTCTTCTTCATTTTAGTTCTCCCCGGAGCCACTTCTTCGTGTACACCCGGCTTGGGTAGGCTGTCTTTAGGAATATCTCTTCTCCAGTCGTTACATACGGCACAGACCAGATATAACCTGCGAGCTCAAAAAGGAGCAGCTTTTGATTTGACCTCTTTGGGTGCTCTTGAATCGAAATCTGATTGCCTTGAATAATCTCTTCGAATGACACCCTCGCGTTCTTTTGAGCCACTCACTCTTGAGGGGGTCCCAGCGGATGATCATCTGAAGTTAGTGTAATACATTATGTATATACAATCAAGGGGTGCCGGCGTTAATCTGGACGCCTAACGCAGAGGATGACGAGCGGCGGCTATTAGTCTGTTCCTCACCGAGCCGCCGTCTCGTCAATCCAATGGTTCGGTGTCCACTGCAATTTCATTTTAACGCCGTTCGTCTCGTTCCGAGTTATTCACAATTTTCCACCGGTGGAATTTTGTGGATAACCTTCCGACCTTCAAATCCGTTTCGCCGTTCAAGCCGTTCAGCCGTTTGTCCGTCCTTCCGTCACCCTGCATTAGA
>Ga0163144_10005276_pt1 | contig 28740 bp, 25 predicted proteins | sample OliLak19BULKMAT1_FD_123175 | JGI IMG/M metagenome (GOLD analysis project Ga0163144, IMG submission 123175) | Freshwater microbial mat bacterial communities from Lake Vanda, McMurdo Dry Valleys, Antarctica - Oligotrophic Lake LV.19.BULKMAT1 | ecosystem: Environmental > Aquatic > Freshwater >...
CAGATCGTCTGCACGTCGGGACGGATGAACTGCATGGTGTCGTAAATCGCAAACCCGGCCGTAATCGAGCCGCCCGGGCTGTTGAGATAGAGCTGGATGTCCTTGTCCGGGTCCTCGGCCTCGAGAAACAGCATCTGCGCAATCGCGAGATTGGCGACGTTGTCATCGATCGGCGTGCCGATGAAGATGATGTTGTCTTTGAGCAGGCGCGAGAAAATATCGTAGGCGCGCTCACCACGGTTGGTCTGCTCGACCACCATCGGCACAAGCTGGTTCTGGTAGAGGCTCATATCAATAAGGGAGTCAATTACACGTGTCAGTTGGGAGGCCGACGTTCGGAAGGAACGTCTTCAGTGTACCACCACCCGCACCTAGTTAGTTATCGGCCGGGAGCCGCGGAAGTGCAATAAATAAACGGCCAATCACGACTTGGTGATTTTGGCCTTGGAAATGACCAGGGAGACCGCTTTTTCGCGGCGTAAACCGGCCGCTAAACGGCCGAGCTCGCCGTCTTTCTGCAGCCGAGCCCGAATGCTGGGCACCGTGTGGCCGGTCTGTTCGGCATAGCGCTGCAGTTCGGCATCGAGGTCTTCGTCGGTCACCGTGACGTTGTCCCGCTTGGCGATTTCGTCGAGGACGATGGCCGAGCCAACGGCCTCGGTGGCCGGCGCGCGCTGACCTTCACGGAACGCGTTCCAGTCGATGTTCGCCTGCCGCGGATCGATCCGCTGATCCATCAGGCGGCGAGCGAAGTCTTCGAGCCGGCGCTCGATCTCGCGCTCGACCAGCGTCTCGGGCACGGCGAAGGGCACGCGCGCGGCGAGCTGCTTCAGCAGGTCCTGCCGCAGTTGCCGCTCGGCGGCGTGCATGGCTTCGTGTTCCAGGTCTTCGCGGACGCGCGTGCGCAGCGCCTCGAGCGAGTCGAACTCGCCGAGGTCTTTCGCCAGCTCGTCGTCCAGCGGCGGCACGACGCGCTTCTTGATCTCCTTGAGCGTCACCGTGTAATCCACCGACCCGCCGGCCAACTCCGCAATCGTGTAGTCGGCGGGGTAGGTGATGGCGAAGCTCTTGGTGGTGGCCGGCGCCATGCCGAGCATTTCGGCGTCGAAGCCCGGCGGGTTCGACGGCGCGCCCAGTTCAATCGAGACCTGTTCGTGCTTCTCGTGCTCGCCCTTCTTGCCGTCCTTGTCGGTGCCCTGGCGTTCGAGGCTGATCACGACGGTGTGCCCGGCGTCCACGAGGCCTGACTCGACGGCCTCGAAGCGCGCGGCGCGTTCGCGCAGCCGTTCGAGCGACTGGTTCACCACCTCGTCGGCAATCGTTGCCGCCGGCTGCGTGGCTTCAATCGTTGTGAGGTCGCCCGGATCGAACGAGGGCACGACGTCGAACGACGCCTTGAACGTGAGCGCCTTGCCTTCTTCAAGGACCAGGTCCTTGATGTCGGGCGTGGCAATGGGCTCGACGCCGCGCTCGGTCAACGCCTCGCCGACGGCGCGGCTGATCAGGGTCTCAGCCACGTCCTGCATGATCTCGCCCCTGAAGCGCTGGCGGACCACGGTGGCCGGCACCTTCCCGGGACGGAAGCCCGGAATCTTCGCGGCGCGGCCAATCTTGGCGGCGGCACGGCCGATGGCTTCGTCAACGACGGTGCTGGGGACTTCCACCGTGAGGTCACGGCGCGTTTCGTTCACGTCGACAATTTCTGATTTCATTGCTTGTAGGTGCTTGAAAGCCTGTAGGTGCTTGAAAGGGAATGCGAAAGAAGGGACTCGAACCCTTACAGCCTTTCGGCCACCGGCTCCTAAGGCCGGCGCGTCTGCCAATTCCGCCACTTTCGCGCGCGGAGAACCCTTAAGATCGTAACACGGTTTGGCCGTCGGTCCAGCCAGGCCCCACGGTACAATGCCGGCATCTTTCCCGATTCGAGTATACCCAAGGGGCACCGCACATGAGCCGTCTGGCGCGTCTGTCGCGCTCATTTGCCCAGCGCTGGTCGCTCATGTTGCGGCTGCGACGTGCTGTGCCGACTTGGCAGGCGATTCGGGTGGTTTCACGGACAACGGGCAACCGCGCCGAACTCGGCTTGACGCTGTCATCAACGGGACGAAGGGCTACCGTGCGGGCTAACACGTCCGACTTGGCCTGCTTGGAGCAAGTATTCATCAACGAGGAATACCGACTGCCAGTCGAGGCTAATCCTGCTTTTGCGGTGCGACCCCGGTTCATCATCGACGCTGGCGCGAACATCGGGATGGCGACCCTGTATTTCACAAACGCTTTCCCCGAGGCAATGATCACGGCGATCGAGCCCGAAGCGTCGAACTTTGCTTTGCTGCAGGCCAACTGCCATGGGCTAGGACGGGTAAGGTTGAAACACGCAGCGTTGTGGCCATGCGCAGCGGCGTTGCGGCTCGATAATCCGAGCGGCGGCCAGTGGTCGTTTGTCGTCACACCCGCCGACGAGGCAACCACCACCGTGCCTGCCATCACCATACCGGGGCTGCTCGCCGAGTCCGGCCTGGACCGCATCGACCTGCTCAAGCTGGACATCGAGGGGGCGGAACGAGAGCTGTTCAACGATTCGTGCGAGGAGTGGCTGCCTCTGGTCGGGCTGATCATCATCGAACTCCACGACCGTTTCGCTCCTGGGTGCAGTGAGCGCTTCTATTCGCATCTGGCGCGGAGGCCCTTCGCTCAAGAGGTGCGCGGCGAAAACGTGTTCATCAGTTTGGGTCCGCCGTCGGTGGCCGGTTCGACACAACCAGTTCCTCGATTGGGCCCCGCCGATCCGCCCGCGAGTTGACCGCCCGCCGGGCCGGAAACTGCCAGGCGCGCAACCCGGCACGTCTGGCCTCGGCACCTTCGTAGAGGGTCGCGACCAACGGGGCGGTCGAGTTGCTGAGCAGCACGTGCACGCCGCGCAGTGACAATTCGATCAGCACCTGCTGAAGCTGTTCCTGGTCGGCGTCGGTGAAGCCGCGCCCCGTGTAGCCGCGAAAGTTGGCGGTCTTGCTCAACGGCGCGTAGGGCGGATCAAAGTAGGCGAAGTCGCCGGCACGGGCTTCGTCCAGGACGCCCGCGAACGCCGCGCGCCGCACTCGCACGTTCGGCTGGGTCAGGATGGCCGACACTTGCTCCAGGAGCGCGCGGTCGACGATGCGCGGCCGGTCGTAGCGGCCCGGCGGCACGTTGTACTCGCCGCTGGCGTTGACGCGGAACAGGCCGTTGTAGCCCGTGCGATTCAAGTAGATCAGCATCGCCGCCAGTTCGGAGGAATAGGCGGCCACGTCACTGCCGGCGTCCCGCCAGGCGGCGCGCTGCGGGTTGAATTGGGTGTCGCGCACCTGCAGGTAGTGCGCGCGGCCATCGCGGGCATGCCCCTCGGCCAAGCGTCCGAGCGCGGCGATCACCGCTGTCAACGAATCCGCGACGCGCGCGTAACAGCCGATCAGGTCGGCGTTGTCGTCGCTGAGCGTGATGGGTTTGTTATCGAGATGGCCGTGCGCCAGAAGGTCGAAGAACATCGCGCCGCTGCCGACAAACGGCTCGAAGTAGGCGCCGAACGACGCCGGGTAGTAGCGGCGCAAGACCGGCAGCAGTTGCCGCTTGCCGCCAACCCATTTCAAGAACGGGCGTAGGCCACGGCGTTCCACCCCGACATATTAGTTGAGAGCGCTTATGGGCAGTTCTTGGGGCAGCCTTCATCGCGCAGGCCCAGGTCTCGCGGCCGGACGCTGGAACCGCCCCTTTCCTAACTCTGCACGATTAAGCGGATAACCCAATAAGACCGATAAGACGCTGGTAGGCTGTGAGTTCGGCCATCGTCGGTCTCAATGTTTGCCTGTTGAGCTTGCTGAACCAACAGTTATAGGTCAATATGACCTATAGAGTCATATTGAGTCATTTATCAGTGGGCTAGATTACGTTGTTGTTATGTAATCGACAGGGCGAAGCTTTGGCGACTCGAAACAGCCCCGCTGCGTCACTGCTAATTATCGTCGTACTGGTCGCGTCATCTGCGTCCTGCCGATCTGAACGGTCCCGTGCACTCGTGGTCCCCAGTTACGACGAGTTCACGAGCCGGTTGGTGCAGATTTCGGCGGACTTGAACGGAGATCGCCGTTTGGACCAGTGGACCTACATGGACGGAAACCGGCCGCTACGCGGGGAAGCCGACACTGATGGCGATGGCCGTGTCGACCGCTGGGAATACTTCGATTCTCGCGCCGCTTTAACCCAAATTGGCACGTCGAGCTTGAACGACGGAGTGGAAGACACCTGGACGTCACCGGCAGTGAACGGCGAGTCGCAGATCCGGCGGTCGCGGCACCGCGATCGCGCCATCGACCGGTGGGAGATATTCCGCGGCGGCGTCCTGGTGCGATCGGAAGAGGACACCAACGCGGATGGCCGCCCTGACAAATGGGACATTTTTCAGGACGGCGTCCTTCGCGAGGTCGAATTTGATACGACCTTTACGCGCGGCCGTGCGGATTGGCGGTTGGTGTACGGCGCCCGGGGGCAACTGATGGCGACCGAACACGACGAAGATGGGGATGGACGCTTCGAGCGCTCGACCGCAGCACCACCGGCTGCACCGGAAAAACGTTAATGAGATTATCTCCGATGAGCATGAGCCCAAGCTTCCACTGGTTTGGCGGCGTCCTAATGGTCATGGGCTTGCTCGGGCTACCGGCTGAGTCGCGCTCCCAGGGCGCGGTCGGTGCGGGTCCGCTTACCGCCACGCTCACAGAGACCGAACCGACGACCGGCATCTTGAGCATGGGGCCGGTCAAGCTGGCTCCCGGCATCACGGTCAGCCAGATCGGCCTCGACTCAAACGTGTTTCACGAGGCGGAGAACCCCAAAGAGGACTTCATCATGTCCGCCAAGCCGGACATCGCGATCTTCACACGCCTGCGATTTCTTCAAGTGTCGGCTTACGTCGGTGCCGACCTCAACTACTTCAAGAAGTATGTTGATGAGCGGTCCGTCGGCTACGCCGGCCGGGCGCGAGTCGACTTCCTGCTGAGCCGGCTGTTCCCGTTTGTGGCCTACGGCGAGACGCGATCGCGCGAGCGGCCCAGCAGTGAAATCGATACCCGCGCCAACAATGTCCAGACCGAGAAGTCCGGTGGCCTGGGCTTCCGGTTATCCGGGACCTCTTCGATGTACGTCTCAGCTAACCGCGTGACGACGGCGTTCGAGGAGGCGTTCGAGGAGGGCGTCGACCTTGGCCAATCGCTGAATCGCCACGGCGACGATTTCAACGGTGGTCTCCGCACCGCGCTCACACCGCTCACGACCCTGACGTTGAGAGGTGGCTACCGCCAGGATCTGTTTACCGGCGACTCGACGCGCAATTCCGACAGCCGGTACGTGACGGCGGCGCTCAGTTTCGCCCCGCAGGCCCTCTTCACGGGATCGGCGACGGTTGGTTTTCAGGATTCCCGCTTCGACGATGCTGAAGTCAAACCCTTTCGGGGACTCACTGCTGCCGCCTCAATCGCATACTCAGTGCTTGAGCTAGGCCGTCTCAACTTCGGCGCCGTGCGCTCCACTGAATACTCCTTTGACGCTGCCGACGCGTATTACATCTCGACTCTTTACACCCTCTCGTACACGCATCGACTCTTCGGAGCCGTGGACGCGCAGATCCAGGGCGGGCGGACGCTGGCCGACTACGGGCAGCGGGAGGGCACCGTGCCCCGCCGCGACACGACCGATACCGTGTCGGGCGGGGTCGGCTATAATCTGCGAAACCGGACGCGGGTAGCGCTGAGCTACGAGTATTCTCGTCGGCGCTCTCCTGAGCTTCCGGAACAGAACTACGAAGGCCGGCGGGTCTTCCTTTCCTGGACCTATGCTTTCTGATATGCCGCACTTCCTAAGCGTCCTGCTCGTACTGGTATCTGCCTGGCAGGCCGCCGCCCCGCCGTCGCAGCTGCCACCGGCTGCACCACCGCAAGCGAGCCTGTCGTACATCATCGGGCCGAGCGACGTCCTGGGCATCAAGGTCTTCGATGAGCCGACGTTGAGCGGCCCGTATACAGTCGACTCTGACGGCTCCATCACCTTTCCCCTGATTAACCGGGTCGAGGTCAAGGGCACCACCGTCCGGGATGTCGAAGCACTGCTCACGAAGCTGCTGACGGGCGATTACTTCCGGCGGCCTCAGGTGTCAGTGGAAATCGCCCAGTACCGGAGCCGATCGATTTTCGTGCTGGGCGAAGTCCGGGCGCCGGGCAAGTACTCGATCGAAGGCCAGGTCACGCTGCTCGAGGTGATCGCCAAGGCCGGGTCGCTCACATCGACCGCCGGCAACGAGATTATCGTGCAGCGATACAAAGACGGTCTGCCGACTGTTCTTGCGCCGGCGCTCCCGGGTGATGACAGCGCCGCCGAGGTCATGCGCGTCAGCATGGATGACTTGCGAGAGGGGCGCAGTACCGCCAACCTTCTCCTGCAGGATGGCGATACCCTGTTCATTCCCGCGGCCGACAAGTTTTACGTGACCGGTTTCGTCAGAAGCCCGGGCGCGTTTGTCCTGGTGCCCAACATGACGGTTCGGCAGGCCATTGCGGTGGCTGGCGGCTTGTCGGAACGCGGTTCAGACCGCGGCATGAAGATCATCCGCCGCGTCGGCAACAAGGAAGTCGAGGTCGGCGTGAAGATGAGCGACCTCGTGAAGCCCAACGACACGCTGCGCATTCGCCAGCGCCTCCTCTAGCCGTTCGCGCGCCCCGCCTCGCGCGTTCCCCCAATGAAACTCGTCATCGAAGCCGGACTCTCGGCTGATCATTATTGGCGCGACATGTGGCGCTACCGCGAGTTGATGTACTTCCTCGCCTGGCGCGACCTCGCCGTTCGCTACAAGCAGACCGCGATCGGCGTTACGTGGGCGTTGATTCGACCGGCCGTCACCATGCTGGTGTTTGTCGCGTTTCGCCGGTTGGTCGACGTGCCGCCGGGTGACGTGCCGGAGCCGCTATTGGTGTTTGCGGCGGTCTTGCCGTGGCAGTTCTTCTCATCGGCGCTCGCGGAATCCTCGGCGAGCCTGATTGGGAATGCCGGCCTCATTTCAAAGGTGTACTTCCCGCGGCTGTTGATTCCCACGGCGGCGGTGGTCACCGCGTTTGCGGACTTCCTGGTGACGCTTGGCCTGCTGGCGTTGCTGATGCTCTGGTATGGCATCGCCCCGGGCTGGGCGGCGCTGACCCTTCCGTTCTTCGCCGCGCTCGCCGCCTGCCTGGCCCTTGGCTTGGGGTTCCTCCTGGCCGCGCTGAACGTCAAGTATCGCGATTTCCGCTACATCGTTCCGTTCCTCATCCAGGTGGGACTGTTCGTGTCGCCAATCGCCTTCACCACCGAGCGTATGCCGGAGCGCTGGCAGACGGCCTACATGCTGAATCCCCTGGTCGGCATCATCGACGGATTTCGCTGGTCGATTCTGGGTGGGCGGTTTCAACTCGAGCCGCAAGCCGTGTGGAGTTCGGTGGCCGTCGCGACTTCCTCGCTGCTGCTCGGCGTGTGGTACTTCAGGCGTGTCGAGCGCGGCTTTGCCGACGTGATCTAGGCGCATGGGCAGTCCGATCGTCAAGGTTGAAGGCTTGGGCAAGCGCTACCGCCTTCGCCACGCCGGCGAGAGCCTGCCCTATGTCGCCCTGCGCGATGTGCTGGCGACAAAAGCCGCGGCGCCGCTGCGCTGGCTGCGCGGCGGCCCGACGAGGGTCACGCGCGAGGACTTCTGGGCCCTGCGCGACGTCGATTTCGAAATTGCTCCGGGTGAGGTGGTCGGTATCATCGGCCGCAACGGGGCGGGCAAGAGCACACTCCTCAAGATTCTCAGTCGCATCACCGAGCCCACCGAAGGCCGGGTCACGTTGTACGGCCGCGTGGCCAGCTTGCTCGAGGTCGGCACCGGGTTTCATCCCGAGTTGACGGGCCGGGAGAACATCTTCCTCAACGGCGCCATTCTCGGGATGTCCCGTGCCGAGATCACGCGCAAGTTCGACGAGATCGTCGCGTTCGCCGCCGTCGAGCGGTTTCTCGATACGCCGGTCAAGTACTACTCGTCGGGGATGTACGTCCGGCTGGCGTTTGCCGTGGCCGCTCACCTCGAGCCCGAAATTCTCATCGTCGACGAGGTGCTCGCGGTTGGCGATGCCGAGTTCCAGAAGAAGTGCCTGGGCAAGATGCACGACGTGAGTCGTGGCGGCCGCACGGTCTTGTTCGTCAGCCACAACATGGCGGCGGTCAAGAGCCTGACGTCACGCGGGATCCTCCTGACCGAGGGGCGCGTGGCATTCGATGGCCCTGCGGCCGAGGCGGTTGACCGCTACATGGGATCGGCGACGGATCGCGTCGCCGGCAATCCCTACCTCGGCCGCGGCCGGCACACGGCGATCATCAGTTCCCGGTTGCTCGACGCGGCCGGCGCTGCTGTCCATCGCTACAATCCGGGCACACCGTTGCGGATCGCGATCGTCCTCGAGACCGACGGTTTCCCCGGACTCTCGCTGGAAGCCTTGCTCCGCGACCCGGCGCACGTGAAGCTTGGCTTGGCGTCCATTCACCAGTTTCATGGGCTGACCCTGCCCGAGCGAGCGGGGCGCTATCGGGTCGTCCTGGAACTCGCCGAAATGTGGCTGGCGGCCGGTAGCTACAGCCTTGACTTGACCACGTCGGTGGTCAACTCAAGTTGGGATCATTACGTCGAGCACGCCCTGGAGTTCGAGGTGGCCTCGGCGAACGTCGGCGGACAGCCTTGGGACTTCCAGCACAACCTGGGCTACGGTTCACTCGCCTTGCCGTGCGTCCGGCCGCCGCAGTTCCTGATCGAGCCGAATGACTGAGGCGGGCGGCGTCACCCAGTGCCTGGCCTGCGCTTCTCCGGAGACCACGCCGGTCGGCGCCAGCGCGAAGGGCTTTGACAGCGACGAGGGCGGCCGCCGTTACCGTCAGCCGGACTATGACATTCTCTACTGCGCCCAGTGCGGCCTGTATTTCAAGTCTCACACCATCGACCTCACGGCCCTCGACGATTACTATCAGCGGCACGATTCCCAGATCTACGAGTACGGCGAGCGGTTCCCAACCGATCAGCATCTCGATCGATACCTGTCGCGCCTGCCAGACGGAAGTCGCGTGCTCGACTTTGGGTGCAGCACCGGCCGCATTCTGAAAAGCGCCACGTCGCGCCTGGACTGTTACGGCGTCGAGCCGAATCGCACGGCGGCCGCTATCGCGAGCGCGCGGGGCATCCAGGTGATTTCCGGGTCTCAGCTGGCGAGCCACGAGCGCACGGGCTTTGACGCGATCATCCTTTCTGATGTGTACGAGCACCTGCCACACCCTGCCGAGCTGTTCGCCCAGCTCGCCCGGCTGCTGAAGCCTGGCGCCTGGCTGGCGGTCGTGACCGGGAACGCCGACGCGGTGCGCAACAAGGACTTGATTGCGGAGTTCTGGTACTTCCGGGTGCCCGCGCACCTGTTGATGCTGAGCGGGCGCCATCTGCGCTGGCTCGCCAACCGGTTCGGGCTCGAACTTGCGGCGTTGCACGCCTGCAGTCACTATGACCGGGCTGCGGTGGAGCGGGTGATGCAGCATGTCCGGTCGGCGGCATACACCTGGCTCCGGCCGCAGCAAACGGGTCTGTTCTCGCAAATGCTCAGGGCCATTCCGTTCATCAATCGCGCCTCGGAATGGCCAAATGCTCCCGTGCTGGACTGCACCCGCGACCACGTGGTGGCGGTGTTTCGCCGGCCGGCGCTCAGCGCACCCTTGGATACATTGACGTGAAGACACTATTGGTCACGGGTTCGTCCGGCCTCATTGGTTCCGAGGTCTGCGGCTTCTTTGGCCGGGAACGCGGGTTCCAGGTGCACGGCATCGATAACAACCAGAGGGCGGTGTTCTTCGGTCCGCAAGGCGACACCCGGTGGAACCAGCAGCGGCTCGAGCGGGAAGTTCCGGGTTTCGTGCATCACGAACTCGACATTCGCGATCGCGCGGGGGTCCGCGACCTGGTGGCGCGGGTCAGGCCCGGCGTCATCATCCATACCGCCGCCCAGCCCAGCCACGATCGTGCCGCCGCCATCCCGTTCGACGACTTCGACACCAACGCCACCGGCACGCTGAACCTGCTTGAAGCCGCCCGGCAGTCCTGCCCCGAATCGCCGTTCATTCACATGTCGACCAACAAGGTCTACGGCGACGCGCCCAACGGCATCGCGCTGAAGGAACTCGACACGCGTTGGGACTACGCCGACGCGGCTTACGAACACGGTATTCCCGAGACCTTCACCATCGACCAGTCGACGCACTCGCTGTTCGGCGCCTCCAAGGTGGCCGCCGACGTGATGGTCCAGGAGTACGGCCGCTACTTCGGCATGCCGACCTGCTGCCTGCGGGGCGGGTGCCTGACCGGCCCCAATCATGCCGGCGTCGAGCTGCACGGCTTCCTGTCGTACTTGATCAAGTGCAATCTCGAAGGCCGGACCTACACGGTCTTTGGCTACAAGGGCAAGCAGGTCCGCGACAACATCCACTCCTTGGATGTCGCGCGTTTCATGGCCGCGTTCGTCGATGCCCCCCGGGTCGGCGAGGTCTACAACCTTGGCGGCGGCAAGGCGAACACGTGCTCGGTGCTTGAAGCCTTCGCAATGACGGAGCAGTGGTCGGGCAAGGCGCAGGTCCAGGTCTACGTCGACCAGCCGCGGACCGGCGATCACATCTGCTATTACTCGGACCTGCGCAAGATGCGGGCCCACTATCCGGCCTGGGACATCACGAAGTCGCTGGCGGCGACGATGCAAGAAATCGTTGAGGCGTGGACCCGGCGCACGGCGTGAAGACTGACGGCGGCCTCCCGCATTTGCTCTACATCGGCGACGTCCCGGTGGAGGCGTCTCACCACGGTTCGGCGCTGCTGTACCGGATGCTCGAGCATTATCCCGCCGATCGCCTGACCGTAATCGAGTGCGGACCACCGTCGCGGCCGGAGCGGCGCCTCGCCGGGGTGCGCTACGTCGCGCTGCCGATTGGCCGCCGCCGCTGGCTCAACTCGCGCTGTCACGCGCTCTACTCAGGTTGGCTGTCGCTCAGGGCTTCGACCCGGGTGTCAGACGCGCTGGCGCAACTCGGCGACTTTCGCCCGACCGCCGTACTCACCGTCTGCCACGGCTATGGTTGGCTGCTGGCGGCGGCACTGACGCAGCGCAGCGGCTGGCCGCTGCATCTCATCGTTCACGACGACTGGCCGCGCCTGTCGGGGGTCGCGCAGGGGTTCCAGGGCTGGCTCGAGCGCACGTTCGCCACGGTTTATGCCCAGGCGCAGACGCGACTGTGCGTCTCGCCGTTCATGGCGGAGGAGTACCACCGCCGCTACGGCGTCGCCGGCGACGTGCTGTATCCGTTCCGGGCGATCGGCTGCCCGGTGTTCGAAGCGAAGCCGGCCCGGGCGGCAGCAGGGCGCGACGAAGTCGTCATTGGTTACGGTGGCAACAGCGGTCCGGAGATCACCGCCTGCTTGAAGGATCTGGCGGGGGCCCTGGGCGCCGTCAATGGGCGGGTCGTCGTGTTCGGGCCGTTTGCCGAGCGAGAGCAGCGTGAACTGCTCGCCTTGTCGCCGTCGTTCACCTTTCGTGGCCTGGTGCCCTACCAGGAGATGATTCGCGGACTCCGTGACGAGGCGGACGTGTTGTTCGTGCCGATGGCTTTCGCCGCGGCCTCGCGCGACAACATGATCGTCTCGTTTCCCAGCAAGCTGGCCGACTACACCGCAGTCGGCCTGCCCATCCTCGTCTACGGTCCGCCGTACAGTTCCGCCGTGCGCTGGGCGCGGATGCACGCGCCCGTCGCGGAGGTCGTTGATGCGGCGGGCCCGGCCGGGTTGGCCGCCGCGATTCAGCGGCTGATGACGGACCCGGTTCGGCGGCGGCGGTTGGCGGAACGGGCGCTGGAGGTGGGCGCGGCTTGCTTTGGCGCCGCTGCCGGGTGCGAGTACTTCCACGCCGCGCTGGGTGTCCCCGCCCAGAACCAGTCTGGCCGGGACGCGGTGCGAGGCTGACATGGCCGCCGTGCCGCCAGCCGATGTCCGGGTCTATCTCTTCACCTATCGGCGAAACCACCTCCTGCCCCGGGCGCTCAAGAGCCTGCTGGGGCAGACGCATGCCAACTGGATCTGTGAACTTCACAACGACGACCCGGCCGACCCGTTCCCGGCCCGGCTGGTTGCGGAAGTCAACGACCCGCGCATAACTTACGTCGGGCACCAGCGGAACCTCGGGCCGACCGCCACCTTCAACCACCTCTTTCAGCCGGTCGCAGAGCCGTTTGTCAGCCTGCTGGAGGATGACAACTGGTGGCAGCCGGAACTGTTGTCCCGGCTGCTGTCGGCCATCGCCGACTTCCCGCAGATCAACCTCGCGTGGGCCAACTGTCATCGATGGCGCGAAACCGCCGGCGGCGATTGGGAGCACGCAGGCACAATCTGGCCGCTCGACTCGCAGGCCGCCATCACGTTCTTCCCCGCGCCAGACCCACGGCAGGTGTGTGGGGCGCTGCACTCGAACGGCGCCATGGTGCTCAGGGTCACCGCCGAGACGATGGTGCCGTGCCCGCTCGAGATGCCGTTTTTTGCAATCGAACCGATTCGCGAACGGCTGTACCCGGACGGCTTGCTCCTGATCCGCGAGCCGCTCGGCAACTTCGCCCTCACCCGTGAAACCTGGCGCACCGAGACCGCCGACGAGAACATGCAAGTGCTGGTGTTGCTGGCGGCGACATTCCTGACGCCATCATGTTGTTCGAATTCCTTCTATCAACAAATGTGGACCGCCAGCCGCGGCTCTCGCGGCCATCAGCACCGTGCCGTAGTGGTCGGGGCGTTCCTGGCGGGAGGGCTGATGCGAGTCCTGCGCAATGCCCGCGCCGGGGACCTGCTGATGGTTGTGGCGTGGGCGCTGCGTCATCCCCTTCGGTTCGCGCGACTCTTTTCGGCACGGAGCCGGTTTCCCCAGGTGGCTGCCTTCCTGCAGACCGCCACGCGTCGCGGCCCCGTCGATGGACGATAACCGCCCACTGCGGCTCGCCTACGTCACCATTGGCAAGGCCAACGACATCAGCGAGTGGTCGGGACTCAACGCGGCGATTCGGGGGGCACTGATTCAGCAGGGGTGTGCCGTCGAAGACGTCGACCAGTTGGGGGCTCGCTACTCGTTCGGTGAGCGGCTTCGGAAGCGCGTTCACTCCTCCTTGTTTCACACGACGTACGCGTTGGAGCGGAACGTAGCGGCGTCGGCGCGCTGGTCGAGGATCGCCACCGATCGAGTTGCGCAGTTGCCACCGGTTGACGCCATCGTCTCCACCGGCAGCCTGCCGACGGCGTTCCTTGGAGGTCCGCAACCGCTCGCCATCTGGGCGGACGCCACCTTTCACGCCCTGCGCGCGACCTACCCGGAGCATGCCCGCTATGCCCGCAAGTCTGTCGAGGAAGGCGACCGGATCGAGCGCGCGGCGCTGAACCGCGCGCGGCTGGTTTGTTTTGCCTCCGAATGGGCGGCCGATGATGCCGTGGCCTACTACGGTGTTCCTCGCCAGAAGATCCGCGTGATTGAATTTGGCGCCAACTGTCAGTCGCCATTCGCGGACGCTGACGCTGCCGCCGCGGTGGTCGAACAGCGCGATTGGTCGGTGGCGCGGTTTGTGTTCGTCGGGGTGGATTGGCACCGCAAGGGTGGCGACACCGCCGTGGCCATCGTCAGGCGCCTGAACGAGCTGGGCTCCAAAAGCATGCTCACCGTCATTGGCTGCACCCCGCCTGCCCACGTCGCCCGCCTGCCGTTCGTTGAGTGCCTCGGCTTTCTCTCAAAGAACAACGCGGTCGAACGGGTCAGGCTGGACCAGGCGCTGCTGCGAGCGCATTTCCTGCTCGTCCCGACTCTGGCCGAGTGCTTCGGCCTGGTCTTCGCCGAAGCGTCGGCGTATGCCTTGCCCTCGATCAGTCGCGCCGTCGGAGGGGTGCCAAGCGCGGTGCGCCATGGTCGGACCGGACTGCTTCTTCCGGCCGACGCTGGCGCCGACGCCTATTGTGAGGCGCTGCGGCCATTGCTCGTTGACCGTGAACGCTACGCCGCAACCTGCCGCGAGGCATACCAGGACTACCGAGACCGCTTGAACTGGCGGGTCGCCGGCGCCCGATTTATTGCCGAACTCAGCGGCGTGATCGGGGCTCCCGGAACGGAACACGTGCAGCAATGAGGGCCAACTCGATTAGCGTGATCGTGCCGACGATTGGGCGGGCCGATTCGCTGAACCAGCTGCTGACGTCGCTGGCCGCTCAGTCACACAAGCCTGATGAGGTGATCGTCGCCGACGGTAGCGATACCGATGCCGTGCGGCAAGTGACCGCCGTGCCGGAGTGGAACAGGCAGGGACTGGTTGTTCGCCATATTGCCGTCCATCCGCCGAATGCCGTTCGGCAACGTGTCGCGGCGATTGCCGAGTCGCAGGGCGAGTTCCTGCTTCTTCTGGACGATGACGTGGTGCTCGAGCCAGATTGTGTGGCGCAACTGATGGCGGCCATCGCCCACGACGCGGGCGTGGTCGCGGCGTTCGCCGACTTCAACAACCAGTCATGGGCCATGCCGACGCGCGCGTGGCATTTCTACCTGCGGCATGTTCTCGGCATGGCCGAAGGGTCGTGGCAGGGTCGAGTGGTGGGCCCGCTACTGCGGTTCGGGTATGACCCGCCGCCGGCGCAGGCCCAGCCAATGGAATGGCTCGGTACCTGCAACACCATGATTCGCCGCTCGGCCTACGATCAGGTAGGGGGGTTCTCCGACTTCTTCCTTTACCGATGCACCATGAACGAGGATGTCGACCTGGGCATCAAGATCTCGTCCGTGGGCAGAATCGTATTCTGTCCTGCTGCTCGGATGGGTCACTTTCACGCGCCCGGTGGCCGGGTATCGCCGGCCGTGGCGGCAGAGGATGACCTCTACAACCGGTTTCTGGTGATGCGCCGCACGCAAGGACGCCCGGTTCTTGCCTCGTTCGGGCTCACGCTCATGTTTTTCCTTGTCGAGACGGCAAGCAATCTTGGCGGATCCCTGCTGCGGTTCAAGGCCAATGGGTTTGGCGCGCGTCTCTGGGGCCGTCTGCGGGCCCTCGCGCGGATTCTCGCCGGCCAACCGTCGAGGACCGCGCGCTGAAGAACTACGCGCGGCTCGTCCTGAACCACAAGCGGCCGGCGCGCTTCGTGATGGCGCGATTGCTCATGGCGACGGGCGCGTGCCGATGGCTGACCATCCAGCAGCGCGGATTCCTCCTGCGCTTCCATCCCGCGAACCTGTCGTCGCAGTTGTGGATTGATCCCCACGAACGCGATGACTCGCTCGAGTTGTTCCGCGCCTACCTCGAACCCGGCGATCGGGTCGTCGATGTCGGGGCCAACATCGGCCACACCGTCCTGGCCGCGGCGGTCCAGGTGGGGCGATCGGGACACGTCGTCGCGATCGAGCCACATCCCAGGACGTTCGCGTTTCTCGAAGAGAACGTGGCGCTCAACACCGCCTGCCAGGTTGAACTGTTCAACGTGGCGGTTGGCGCGCAATCGGCGAGTGCCTCGTTTTCGGACGACCGGCGCGATGACATGAACCGCATCGACGGTGGCACGTTGCGGGTTCCGGTCAGGCAGCTCGACGAACTGGTAGCGGATCTCTCGCCGATCGCGTTGCTGAAGGTCGATGTCGAAGGTTACGAGAAGTTCGTGTTCGAAGGCGCCGCCGCGCTGCTGCGACGCACGCAGTGCGTGCTGTTCGAAGTCAGCCGCCTGCACTTCTCCAGGTTCGGATATACCGTCCATGATCTGCTGGTGCGGCTCGAGAGTGCGGGCTTTGGCCTGTTCCGGCAGGCAGCGCCGGACCGAATCGTCCCGATCACGACCGCGTTCGACAGCGAGGGCTGCGAGAACCTGATCGCCGTGCGTGATCTGGATGACTTCACGCGTCGCACCGGGTGGACGCCCGGGCCGGGTGGGGCATGAGCCCGGTCACGGCGATCGTGACGGCCTACCAGAGGATCGACCAGACCTTGGTCACGCTGCGCGCCCTCGAACAATGCCAGCCGGCTCCGGCGGAAATCCTGGTTCATGTTGACGGCCAGCAGCGGGCATGCGCCGAAGCCATCCGGCAGGCGCATCCGAATGTCCGGGTCTTGATCAGCGAGACGAGCGTCGGGCCCGGCGGCGGACGCAACCGATTGCTGGCCGAGGCGGCCCACGAGATTGTCGCCAGTTTCGACGATGACTCGTATCCGGTTGACGCAGATTACTTCGCCCGCCTTGGCGAGGTGTTCGGCCGTTTTCCCGATGCCGCCGTGGTCGGTGCGCACATCTATCACCGTGACGAACCGATCGGACCCGATTCGAAGGACGCTAGTTGGGTCGCCGATTTCTCCGGCTGCGGTTGCGCGTACCGTCGCGGGCAGTTTGTTGCGACCAGAGGGTATGTCCCACTGGTCACGGCTTACGGCATGGAGGAAGTGGACCTCGCTCTGCAATTGCACGGTCGTGGACAGCGGGTCCTGCAGACGGCGTGGCTGCGCGTCTACCACGACACCGATCGGGCCCGGCATGCTGACCCCGAGGTGACCGCGGCCAGCATCGCCAACCTCGCGCTCCTCACATATCTTCGCTACCCGATTGTCCTGTGGAACGTCGGTCTGGTGCAGTGTGCCTCCCGGACGTGGTGGTGCCTGACCCATGGACGGCGCCGCGGGGTTCTGGCCGGCCTCACGCGCATTCCCACGCTACTGCGCGCTCACGCGGCGGCGCGGGCGCCCGTCTCCGCTGCCGCCCTGCGGTCTTACCTGCGGCTCCGGCGGCGTCCGGTGCCGGCCGCCATGAACGGCGCATGACGACTGACCGCACGACTCGGTGGGTATGTTGTCACCTCGGTGCGCGCGAACACTATGCGGTGCCGCGCGCCCTCCACCACGCGCGCCGGCTGCAGGAACTGGTGACCGACGCGTGGGTGTCGCCGGGCAGTATGTGGGCGAGCCTGCCGGGCGACCTGCCGCGACGGCTGTCCGAGCGATTCCACGCGGACCTGGCTGATGCCAACGTGACGGACTTCACCCTTCGGCTGGTGGCGCAGGAAGCGGCCTGGCGGATCCAGGGGGCGGCCGGGTGGGACTTACTGACGGCGCGTAATCGCTGGTTTGGCCGTCGCGCTGCCAACGCCCTCCGTGCAATCCCCCGCGCCAATGGCCGGACCGTGGTCTTTGCCCATAGCTACTCGGCCCGCGAAGTCCTGGCCGAAGCGAAAGCCCAGGGCTGGACCAGCGTGTTGGGGCAGATCGACCCGGGGGCGGAGCACTTCCGAATCGTCGAGCAACGGGCCCGGGAGTGGCCGGAGTACGGGAGTGAACCACCGGTGCCTGCCGCGGCCTACTTCGAGTCGTGGCGCGCCGAGTGCGAGTTGGCGACCTGGATCATCGTGAACTCCGAGTGGGCTCGTGACGCGCTCGAGCGGGCCGGCATTGCCCCGCGGAAGCTACGGATCATTCCGCTCGCCTACGAGCCGGAGCCGGAGGAGGCGACGACGGTCCGGGAGTATCCGGCCGCGTTCACGGACGGCCGCCCCTTGCGCCTCCTGTTTGTTGGACATGTGGCGGTCGCGAAGGGCGTCCCCGCCCTGCTGGAGGCGGTTGATCGGTTGGCCGGCCTGCCCATCGAGCTTCGCATGGTCGGGGCCGTCTCGACAGCGGTGCCTCGACGGTTCGCCGAACACCCCGCCATCCGGTGGGTTGGTGCGGTGTCACGCCGAGAAGTGATGCGTCACTACCGCGAGAGCGACGTCCTGGTGTTCCCGTCATATTCCGATGGGTTCGGAATGGCTCAAATCGAAGCGCAGGGGTGGCAACTGCCCATCCTCGCCTCGCGCAACTGCGGCCGGGTCGTGGCCGATGGTCAAACCGGCTTGCTGCTGCCGGAAGTAACTCCCGCAGCAATTGCCGACGCGGTGCGCCGGCTGGCTGCGGCGCCGCCGCTGCTGGCCTCGTTCGCGCGGGCCTCCGCGGCGCGGCGGCCGCCGGGGCTGGCGGCCCTGTCGGATGCCCTGCTGGGCCTCGAGATACCGTGACGATCCCAGCCCCAGTGTGTGATCCCTGGCTCGTCGAACATCTGGCGTGCCCGGCCGATCGTCGCCGGCTGCGGCTCGACGGCGATTCGCTCACCTGCGCCGAGGCTCACCGATACCCCATTGTCGACGGCGTGCCGGTGATGTTGCCAGAGGGGCAATCGCCGACCATGGCCGGCACGGAGCATTCCCTGCGGCGGGCGCACGGCGAGTCCGTCGACCCGCGGCGTCCGGATTTGTACCTGGAATCGCTCGGTATCAGCGCCGATGAGAAGAGTGGCGTCGTCGAACTGGCTGGCCGAGGCGGACCGATCGATCCCGTGGTTGCCTACCTCGTTGCCGCGACCAACGGCCTGATGTACCGTCACCTGGTTGGCGCTCTCAAGCGGTATCCCATTCCGTCTCTGCCATTGCCCGCCGGCGAAGGGCGCCTGCTGCTGGACGTCGGGTGCAGTTGGGGCCGCTGGTCGCTCGCCGCGCACGCGCGAGGTTACGAGGTGGTCGGGGTCGACCCATCCCTTGGCGCGGTGATGGCCGCGCGGCGGGTGGCGCGCCAACTGGGCGCGCCGAACCGGTACGTCGTCGGCGACGCGCGCTGCCTGCCCTTTGTCCCGGAACTGTTTGACGTGGCGTACTCGTACAGCGTGGTGCAGCATTTCTCCCGGCCCGATGCCGCCGCCGCGGTCGGCGAGCTGGGCCGGGTGCTGAAACCCGGCGGTCTCGCGAAGGTCCAGATGGCCACGCGCTATGGGCTGCGCTGCCTCTACCACCAGGCCCGAAGAGGCTTCCGCGACGGCGAGGGCTTCGAAGTGCGCTACTGGAGCGTTGGGGAGTTGTCGCGGCTGTTCGGAGCGTTGGTCGGCGAGACCCGCTTCGAGGTCGATGGCTTTTTCGGCATTGGACTGCAAGCGTCGGACGAATCCCTGATGACGCCGCTGCTGCGGCGTGCGCTCCACGCCTCCGAGATCTTGAAGTCCGTGAGCCGCTCGATCCCGGCGCTCGGCCGGGTGGCAGACAGTGTATTCGCGATGGCCATCAACTCGCCATCCACGCGGTCGCGAGGCGCCAGCCTGTGAAGATCCACGGCATGCTGCTTGTGAAGAACGAGGCGGACATTCTCGAGTGGTCCATTGCCGACGCGTCGCAGCACCTGGATTTCATCTACGTTCTCGACAACGGAAGTGACGATGGCACGTGGGAACTGGTACAGGCCATTGCCGCCACTAACAGCAAGGTCGTACCGATGGGGCGGGAACTGGCGCCCTTCTCGGATGCCCTGAGAAGCCGCATTTTCAATGCGTTTCGCGACCGCGCCGAGGAGGGCGACTGGTGGTGCCGGTTCGACGCCGACGAAATCTATGCCGAGAACCCCCGCGCGAAGCTGGCGGCGGTGGCGCCGCATCATCATGTCGTTTTCGGGCAATTCCTGCTATACGAACTGACGCACGCCGAAGCAGCCCGCCTGGGCGGCAGCGATGGCCCGCCGCCGGCAATTTCGTCAGCCAACTGTCCGCGTTTCTATTTGAAGGCGTATCTCCATGCCGAAGCGCGGTTCTTCCGGCATCGTCCGAAGCTGGTCTGGGACTTGGGCTCCTGGCCCCGCCACATGGGGATCAATTCTCCGGCGCACGTGTTGATCAAGCACTTCCGCTACCGCTCGCCGGCGCAGATCCAACTGCGACTCAACACCAGGCACGCGGCGACCGCGGCCGGGTGGCCGAACTTCGCGCACGACCAGGAGACCAGCTGGGCGGAGAAGCTCCGCCCGATCGAGGAGATGTACTTTGATGCTCACGACGGCCGGTATTCTGGCGACTTCGCCGCCGCCGCCACCAGCCAGGAACCGCGGCTTCATGTCATCGTGAAGCGCATTCTTCACGGCGCCGGAATCTGGCCTTGATGGCGATCGCGGCCGACGGCGCGAAACGATCGCGATTCCTGCACTGGTGGGCGCGATGCGTGCGCGCGTTGCCGAAGGGCCGGTACTGGGCATTTCTGGCGGGGTGGATCCTGGCCGGGCGGCCGGCGCGCTTCGTCGGCGAACTCGCGGGCCAGCCCTTCGTCGTCGACGCCAGGGATCGTTACACCGCCATGCACATGTTGTTATGGGGCACCTACGAGCCCGAGCTGAGCCTGGCGTTTGTGTCCAGACTGCGGCCGGGCATGACGGTTGTTGACGTCGGCGCCAACAAGGGCTACTTCAGCCTGCTGGCCTCGCGGGTCGTGTTCCCGGCGGGACGAGTGATCTCCTATGAGCCGCTGCCGAGCAATTTCGCGGATCTCTCTGAGACGGTAGCCCTGTCCGGCCACCCCAACTGGACGTGTCGCGCCGCCGCCATCTCGTCGCGACGCGCCGAAGTTCTGCTCAAGGACACTGCCTTGGACCAGGGTCACTCCGGTTGGGCTGCCGTGGCCGCGGACGGCACCATTGCGATCGACGGCGTGCCCCTCGATGACGAAGTTGAAGCCCTGGCGCTGGGGCGGATCGATGTGTTGAAGATGGATGTCGAGGGCCACGAGGCGGAGGCACTGAAGGGCATGCGCGAATGCCTCAAGCACCATCGCATCACCCATGCGTTCATTGAGATTCACCCGGCTCTGCTGACGGCACCGGATCTCGAATCAGTGGTCTCTGCGTTTCGGGACAACGGTTATCGTGGTTATCTCCTGCTGGAGAGCCCGGCGAACGCCAGGACGGCGTCGAGACGGATCCGCGACGGCGCCGCCGCTGACGCGGCATTTGTCTTGCGGGAATTCATTGAGGGGACGCTCCACGACGCGGGCGTGACCGGCTCCCGGATCCACATGCTATGGACGACTGCTTCCGAATAATGCCAGGTCTGTCGGTATGTCCCTTGCCGTTCTGCTGAGCCCGAAGGTGCGGCGGCAGTTTCGCGACGCCAACGAGCGGCGCGAGGCGGCGGCAAGGGCGCCTGCCGACTGGGCGCAGCGACAGCTCGCAGGCGTGCGGCGGTCGTGGGCCGATGCCGTCGCCGACATTCCGTACTATTCATCGCTGGTCGCCTCGGGCGCGGCGCCGGCAGAAATCCACACGTGGGATGACCTGCAGCGTGTCCCGCCCCTGACCCGCGAGATTCTTCAGCGCCGGCCGGCGGACTTCGTCCGGCGGTCGGGTTCGCCATCCTTCCGCACCATGACCGCGGGTTCGACCGGCACGCCGCTCACGATGGGGACCAGCCCCGCCGAACGCAAACTGATGCGCATCGTCAAGCTCGCGGAATGGCAGGCTCTGGGTTACCAGCCGGAGTCACGGCTGTTCCTGATCTGGGGGCACGCGCATCTGCTGGGCACGGGATGGCGGGGGCGCGTCAATCATGTCAAACGGCTGATGGTGGATGCCTTTCTCGGCTATCGGCGGGTGGACGCCCATCGGCTGACTCCGGCGTTGTGCGAACGCTACGCCGATGCGCTGCTGCGGTTTCGGCCGGCAGGGGTGATCGGCTACTCGGCGGCACTCGATCTGTTCGCGCGCTATGCGTCGGCGTTTCGCGGCCGTCTCCGCGCGTTAGACGTCCGCTTCGTACTCGCCACGGCCGAGGCGCCCCCGCGCCCCGACACGGTCGCGCGCCTTGAGGATCTGTTCGACTGCCCGGTGGTGCAGGAGTACGGTGGGGCGGAGTTCGGGCAGGTCGCCTTCAAGAGCGGTCCTGCGCCGTTCCGGGTGTACGCTGATCTCAACTACGTGGAGTGCGAGCCGCCCGAAACCGACGCGCCCGGCGGGCACCCGGTGCTGCTGACGTCGCTCTACCAGCGCTACATGCCGTTGATTCGCTACCGTACCGGCGACACGCTTGTCGGTCCAGACCGTCAGGCGCATGGACACGTGGTCCAGTTCAGCGAGGTGGGCGGACGGGTGAACGACGTGCTCTTCCTTGGCCGCGCCGACGCGATCCACAGCGTGTCCGTATTCCACTGCATTCGCCAAGAAGCATCCGTCTTCAACGTCCAGATGGTGCTGCGCGACGATGGCATCGAGATTTGTCTGGTCTCCGCGGCACCGGACCGGTCCGCCTTGGAAGCGCGGATCAGAGGGCGACTGGCCCAGGTTCACCCGGCGCTGGAGCAGGTGCGTTTTTCCTATGTCGACGACCTGCAGACCAGCATCGCCGGCAAGCGGCGCTGGTTTGTCGACCACCGCACCTCACCGCTACGCGAACTTCTTGGGCCGGGCGCGGTGACAGGATTGCGTTCATGAGAGCGCTCGAGTTGCCAACCGCGTCGCAGCCGACCATGGTCCGCAGGGGCCTGCGTTGGGCGGAGCGCCTGCGCTATCGCTGGGAATACCGAGGGCGCCTGCGCACCTTGCTGCAACACGTCGACCCATCCGGGACCGTGCGACTGACCTTCGACGAGCGCCGGCGCGTCCGCGAGTATTGGGCGAGCCGCGACCTCGACCTTGCCAGCCTGTCGTGGTTCCGACTCTTCAAGGCGCTCACCGGGCGGGTCGATCCCCGGTTCATCCCGGAAGAGGTGTTCCGCGTCCAGCTGGAGCCAATGCTGTGCCGCCGGGACGTGGCCTCCGCGTACCATGACAAGAACCAGTTAGACCGCCTGTTTCATGAGGTGCGGAGGCCCCACACGCTCCTGCGGAACATCTACGGCAACTACTTCGACGCCGACTACCGTCCGGTGCCGCGCGCCGCTGTCAGCGGCCTGCTGCACGCAGGCTCCGGCCCATACTTCCTGAAACCGGCGATCTCCGGCACCGGCAGCGGGCACAATGTGGCGCGGGTCGCGGCCTCGCAAGACGGGTTCACGATCGGCGGTACGGTACTGTCGCTGGCCGACGTGGAGCGGGTTTACGTCCAGGACTTTCTCGTTCAGGAGCCCGTCCGGCAGCATGCAATGTTGGCCGCGTTTCATCCGCACTCGCTCAACACCCTGCGCCTGATCACGCTGCGGCTCGGGGACGTCATTCAGCCGGTGGCCGCGACCTTCCGCATGGGCAACGGCAGCCACGTCGACAACGGTCACGCCGGCGGGCTGTTGTGCGGAGTGGACCTCGGCGACGCGCGGTTGACTCCATTCGCCTGCGACGTCCTCTTCCGGCGCCACGACCGGCACCCGCTCTCGGGCGAGTGGTTTGCCAACCGTGAGATTCCCTCGTTCGAGGCGGTGCGCGACCTGGCGGCACGCGTGCACTCGCGGTTGCCGTATTTCGACGTCGTGTCCTGTGACATCGCCGTGCTCGAGGATGGCCAGCCCTGCCTCGTGGAGGTCAATACGTTCGGCCAGGGAGTAGAGCCTCATCAATTTCTGAAGGGTGCCCCGCTCTTCGGAGACCAGACTGACGCGGTCCTCACGCTTGTCGCGGCGCGCGTGCGGGTTGGCTGGAACGGCTAGGCGCATGGAGCAAAGCCGTTGATGGTGTCCTGTTTTACCCACGCGGGTGACCGCGTGAACGAGCTGATTCACGGCGAGATGCAGCGCGCGATCGGTCATGTACGGCCGCGGCATGTCGTCATCAAGCCCAACTGGGTGCTCCATGCGGCGGCCGGCCAGGAGATGTCTGCCCTTGTCACCGATGCGCGGGTCATCGCGGCGACTGCCGCCGCTGCCGCCGAGCTGTTTCCCGCGACGGAGCGAATAACCATCGGCGATTGTCCGCTCCAGCGGGCAGACTGGCCACTGCTGCTGCGGCAATCCGGTCTCGAGCCGTTGATGCGAGACCTCGAGCGGCGCTACCCGGGCCGCATCGCGTTCCGCGATTTGCGGCGGGACGTCTACAGCTATGCCGATGGCCGCCTCGTCCCGCAGGAAGGCGCGCCGCATGGCGACCCGCTCGGCTATCGTGAAGTGCATCTCGGCGCCGTGAGTCACTTTGAGGAGATCGCCGACGAGGCAGGGCGGTTGTCCATTCACGACCACGATCGAGAGACGACGCGGGCCAACCACCGCCACGGCGACCACCGCTACTTCGTGAGCCAGTCGTTTCTCGACGCGGACCTCGTCATCAACCTCCCGAAGTGGAAGACCCACTCCAAGTCGGGGCTGACCGGGGCCTTGAAGAACCTCGTCGGCATCAACGGCGACAAGGCGTACTTGCCCCACTTCCGGACGGGAGCCCCGCGTTGGGGGGGCGACGAGTACTGGGATGAGGGGCGCTGGTTGTACTGGCTGCAGAGCACGCTCCGCGACTTCACGCGCCAGTACTGCTGGTGGGCATACCAGCTGCTGCGCCCGGTCTGGCTCGGCATCAAGAGGGTCAGGTCGGCGCTCTTGCGCCGCGACAGCCCGCAGCCGGATTTCTACGTGGGTGGCGGCAGCTGGTACGGCAATCAGACCATTTGGCGGATGATCTACGACCTCAACATGGTCATCCAACTAGTGGACGCCGAGGGCGTGCTCAGGAACACTCCGCAGCGTCACTATTTCTGTATCGTCGACGGGTTGGTATGCGGCGAAGGCGACGGCCCATTGTTTCCCACGCCACGGCCCCTTGACTGGCTGGTGTTTGGCCAGGACCCGTTTGCCATTGACGCCACCCTGGCCTGGTTCATGGGCTTCGACTGCGAGCGTCTCCCGATCATCGCTGAACGCCGTCACTACCTCGGCCCGGAGTGGGGCCGCTTCGAGTGGAGCACGCTGGCGGTGTCGCTTGACGGCCGCGAGGCCGCGCTGGCGACCTTCGAGGTCAACGACGCGTTTGTGCCGCCTCCCGGGTGGGCCGGCCACATCGAGCGTCCTGGCCTCGCCGGCCACAGGCGGCCGGGACCATGAAGGTTGTGTTCTGCTGGTCGGGCATGCAGGGGTACATCGCGTCCTGCCTTCAGGCGCTTCGGCGGCATCCCGGGCTGGAGCTCTACGTCATCCACCTGGACTTCAACGATTTGCCATTCCAGGAGGAGCTGCTGGCCGGCATCCCGAATATCCGACTGCAGGCTAGCGAGCCCAACGCTCAGATTCCGCAGATGGTGGTCGAGCAGCAGCCGGACATCGTGTTCTTGTGCGGGTGGTTCTATCCACCATACCGGGAGTTGCTGAAGCGACAGGAGCTTCGCGGCGCGAAGTTCCTGCTCGGCATGGACACCCCGTGGAGCGGGTCATGGCGACAGCGGGTGAACCAGTTCCGCCTGAGGGAATTCATACCCCGGATGGAGAAAGTGGTGGTGGCTGGTCCGCGAACCGAAGAGTTCGCCCGCCGGCTCGGAACGCGTTCCGACAAGATCCTGCGCGGCCTGTATGGCTGCGATTTCAAGGCCTTCAGTTCGTTGGGTGCGAGCCGGCTGGATCACGCACCGGAGTGGCCCAAGCGGTTTCTGTTTGCCGGCCGGTACGTTCCGGAGAAGGGCCTGGGGGTTCTCCTGGACGCCTACCGCCAGTACCGCGCCTCCGTGGACAACCCGTGGCCGCTCGATTGCTGCGGCACCGGTCCCGACGCGCCGCGATTGGCCGGGCACCAGGGCGTGACCGACCTTGGGTACCTGCAGCCGAGCGCTTTGCCGGCGGTGTTTTGCGACCATGGCGTGTTCGTGATGCCAAGCCTGGAAGAGCCCTGGGGCGTGGCCATTGCCGAGGCTGCCGCCACCGGCCTGCCGCTCATTTGTTCGGATCGATGCGGCGCCGCCGATGACCTGCTTCGTCAATACCACAACGGCCTGATGGTGCCGGCCGGCGACGCCGCCGCACTGGCCGGCGCCATGAAGTGGATGCACGCGCACCACTACGCATTCCCGGCGATGGGTTGGCGCAGCCGCCGCCTGGCGTCGGCCTTTTCGGCCGAGGCATGGGCCGAGCGCATGCGCGCCTGCTTCAACGAGGTGATGGGCACATCTTCGATGCCCGGGCGATCTGCACATGGTCACCTGCTATAGCGGCGCGGCGGCGCGATTACCGCAGATCCTGCGCCGGGAGTTGCAGCGGCTTCAGCCTCGCCTGAATCCTCGGCGCATCGTGATCAAGCCCAACTGGGTGATGCACGAGACCGATCCTGCGTACCCCATCTCGGCGCTGGTGACCGACGCCCGGGTGATTGACGCCGCCGTGCGGGCATGCCTGTCGCTGTTTCCGGCGGCCGAGCGCATCACCGTGGGCGACTGCCCGGAACAGCGGGCCGACTGGCCGCTGATGTGCCGCCAGTCGGGCCTCTCAACCGTGATCGACGCGCACCACGCCGAATTCGCGGGACGCGTGGAGTACCGGGACCTCCGGAAGGACGTTTACCGGCAGGTGGGCGACGACCTGATCCGGGATGACAGCGTCCGCCACGGTGACCCTGCCGGGTACCGGGAGGTCGAACTCCACGCCGAAAGTCATCTCGAGCCCATCGCCGGCCAGGCCGCACGGTTTTCGATTCACGATCACGACACCGCCATTACCCGCCAGCGTCACTCGCCCGGCGACCATCGCTACCTCGTGTGCCAGAGCGTGCTTGACGCGGACCTGGTCATCAACCTGCCCAAGTGGAAGGCTCATTCAAAGGCCGGCCTGACGGGTGCGCTCAAGAACCTCGTCGGCATCAACGGCGACAAGTCGTACCTGCCGCACTTCAGGCGCGGCTCGCCGCAATGGGGCGGCGACGAATATAGCGACGAAGGCCGATGGTTGTACTGGGTGCAGAACCACGCCTACGAGCTCGTCCGCGGCACCTTCGCGCACGGGTTGCTGCGGCCTGCCTGGCGAACGATCAGGTCCATCAACAGCGCGCTCAGGCGCCGGAACCCCCACCGCACGGCACCGGCGGATTTCTACGTGGTTGGTGGCAGCTGGTATGGCAACCAGACGTTGTGGCGGATGATCTACGACCTCAACATGGTCATCCAGCGCGTCGACCGTGACGGCCGCCTTCACGCGGCGCCCCAACGGGATTACTTCTGCATCGTTGACGGGTTGATCAGCGGCGAAGGCGACGGCCCGCTGCGGGCCGTGCCCCGAGACACCGATCTGCTCGTCTGCGGTGACGACCCGTTCGAGGTTGACACGACCCTCGCCTGGTTGATGGGCTTCGACCCGCAGAAGATTCCCATGCTCGCCGAACGTGATCAATTTCTCGGCGTCAAATGGGGACGCTTCGCGCCAGGTGAGTTGGTGGTCGCGATGAACGACCGGGAGTGCCGGCTCCAGGACCTGGCGGTGGATTTTCGCTTTGCCCCGTCTCCTGGATGGATCGGCCATATCGAGCGCACCGCGCCATGTGTGGAATCGCAGGCATCCTGACCGCCGAGCCCGGCCGCGTCGACATGCGGCCCGCATTGTCCGCGATGCAGGCCGCGCTTCGGCATCGTGGCCCCGACGATGCCGCGCAGTGGCAGTCGCCGTCGAGTGCTGCCGGGTTCGCCCACACGCGCCTCGCCGTTCTCGACCTGAGCCCCGCCGGCCGGCAACCGATGTCCACCGCCGATGGCCGCTACACAGTGGTACTTAACGGCGAGGTTTACAATTTTCGCGAGGTGCGGCGCGGGCTCCAGCAAAGGGGCATCGCCTTTCAGACGGGTACCGACACCGAGGTCCTGCTCCGTGCCTATCAGGTGCACGGCGAGGCATGCGTCGAGATGCTGCGCGGCATGTTTGCCTTTGCGCTCTGGGACGAGCGCGAGCAGACCTGTCTGTTGGCGCGCGATCGGTTTGGCATCAAGCCGCTGTACTACCATGCGGCCAATGGGCAACTAACGTTCGGTTCAGAGATACGGACGTTGCTCGCATCGCCGCAGGTGCCCCGTGGAATCGACCCGCAGTCGGTCTATCGGTACTTCAGGACCGGCTCCGTTCCCGAGCCACGGACGCTGTTGCGCGACGTCCGCGTTCTTGAAGCCGGTCACATGGGCCGCTGGCACGCGGGCCGGTTCGAGCCGCGCCGGTATTGGACGCTCCAGTTTCCGGCGGCCACCACGCCCGAATCCGACGCCGCGGGCCGCACCCGTGCGGCGCTCCTCGATTCGGTGACGCACCATTTCGTGAGCGACGTGCCGGTGGGCATTTTCCTCAGCGGCGGCGTCGACTCCACCGCGCTCGTGGCCCTGGCCAGGGCGTCGGGGCAGGTGGACCTGCGGACCTTCACCATGTCCCTGCCCGGAACCGCCACTGATGAAGGCCCGGCGGCCCGGCGGGCGGCCGCGCACTTCGCCACGCATCACCACGACTTCGTCGTGGATGCCGCGACCGGTAAGACCCTGTTCGCAAAGTTTCTCAGGGCCGCTGATCAGCCGAGCATCGACGGGTTGAATACCTTCGCGGTTGCCGGTTTCGCGGCGGAAATGGGAGTCAAGGTCGCACTGTCGGGACTCGGCGCCGACGAGGTGTTTGGCGGCTACCGCTCATTTCAGACGGTGCCCCGCCTGGCTCGCTGGAACCAGCGACTGAGCTGGCTCGGGCCAGGGCGGGGCGTCCTGGGACGTGTCTTTGAGGCCATCCCCGCCGCCCCACGCCTGCGGCGACTTGGTGACCTGCTTGGCCAGCCCCCGAGCCTCGCGGCCTCGTACTCCACTTTCCGCGGCGTGTTCACGCGTTCCGACGCCGGCATCCTGGCGCGCCATTTCACCGGCGCGACCAAAGGCGAATCGGAAGAAGATGATGAGGGAGGTTGCCGGCTGGCTGACCCGACGGCGATGGACACGGTCAGCCGCCTCGAAATCACCCG
>Ga0163144_10005278_pt1 | contig 28731 bp, 23 predicted proteins | sample OliLak19BULKMAT1_FD_123175 | JGI IMG/M metagenome (GOLD analysis project Ga0163144, IMG submission 123175) | Freshwater microbial mat bacterial communities from Lake Vanda, McMurdo Dry Valleys, Antarctica - Oligotrophic Lake LV.19.BULKMAT1 | ecosystem: Environmental > Aquatic > Freshwater >...
TCTGCGCGAGCTCGAGGTGTACTGCGAAATCCTTCCTTACAAAGCCACGAAGGAGCAGATCAAGGCGGCGAAGGCGGCGGGGATCATCCTGTCGGGCGGTCCGGCGTCCGTCCACGAGAAGGGCTCTCCCCGGCCCGACAAGTTCGTCTACGAGGCCGGCGTGCCGGTGCTCGGCATCTGCTACGGCATGCAGCTGCTCGTCGAGCTGCACGGCGGCAAGGTCGTCCCGTCGAAGAAGCGCGAGTACGGCCACGCGGACCTCGAGATCGTCGCCGAGAGCCCGCTGTTCGCGGACCTGCCCAAGCACCTTCAGGTCTGGATGAGCCACGGCGACAGTGCTACGCGCCTGCACAACGGCTTTCGCGTCGACGCGCGCACCGGCTCCGCCCCCTACGCCGCGATCTCCGACGAGGCCAAGCGCCAGTACGGCATCCAGTTTCACCCGGAAGTCGTGCACACGCCGCTCGGCTCGAAGGTCCTCGAGAACTTCGCGCGCCGCATTTGCCGCTTCGAGAAGCGCTTCTCCATGTCCGGGCTGCTCGAGACGCAGGTCGCGGCGATCAAGGCGCAGGTCGGAGATGGGAAGGTCGTTTGCGCCCTGTCGGGCGGCGTGGACTCGACGGTCGCGGCGACCTTGATCTCGCGCGCCATAGGCGCGCGCCTTTACTGTATATACGTCGATACCGGGCTTGGGCGGCACGGCGACCGCGAGCGAGCCGAGAAGGTGCTCGGCCGAGAGCTCAAGCTCAATCTGAAGGTAGTGGATGCCTCCAAACTTTTCCTGGGCCGATTAAAGGGCGTCTCGGACCCGGAGCGCAAACGAAAGATCATTGGAAAATCATTTATCGAAGTTTTCGATAAAGAAGCCAAACGGATTAAAGGGGTGACCTTCCTGGCCCAGGGAACGCTATATCCCGACGTCATCGAGTCCGTTTCGGTGCACGGCCCGTCCGTGGTGATCAAATCGCACCACAATGTCGGCGGCCTCCCCAAGAAGATGAAGCTTTCGCTGGTTGAACCGCTGCGCATGCTCTTTAAAGACGAAGTGCGACGCCTCGGCAAGGAGCTCGGCATTTCTCAGGAGCTGCTCGGCCTTCATCCCTTCCCCGGCCCCGGGCTCGCGATCCGCGTGCTGGGCGCCGTCACGCCGGAGCTTTTAAAGACGCTTCGCGACGCCGATCTTGTCATGCGCCAGGAGCTCAAGGCCGCCGGCTGGTACGACAAGGTCTGGCAGGCGTTCGTCGTGATCCTCCCCTCCGTGCGCTCCGTCGGCGTGATGGGCGACGGGCGCACCTACGAGAACACCGTCGTCGTCCGCTCCGTGGACTCGCGCGACGGCATGACCGCCGACTGGTCGCGGCTACCGTACGAGCTGCTGCAGAAGATTTCGAGCCGCATCGTGTCCGAGGTCAAGGGCGTCAACCGCGTCGCCTACGACATCTCATCCAAGCCGCCGGCGACGATCGAATGGGAATGATGACAAGCAACATCGCATCGGTAGATATCCCCGGGCTGAAGCTTCTGCGCCGCGGGAAGGTGCGTGACGTTTACGATCTCGGCGAGAAGCTGCTCATCGTCGCGTCGGACCGGCTCTCCGCTTTTGATGTTGTTTTGCCGACTCCGATCCCCGACAAAGGGAAAATTCTGACCACGGCCGCGTTGTTTTGGTTCGAGCTGACGAAAAATGTCGTGCCGAATCATTTGATCACGGCGGATTTCGATTCGATTCAGGGGCAGCTTCCCGTGAAGCTGGATAAAAATTGGTTTGACGGACGCATGATGTTGGTGCACAAAGCCAAGCGGGTGGACGCCGAGTGCGTGGCGCGGGCGTATCTCGCCGGGTCTGGTTGGAAAGAATACAGATTGAACGGCAACGTCGTCGGGCATTCCCTTCCGGCAGGACTGAAAGAAGCCGACAAGCTGCCTTCGCCCATTTTTACGCCCGCAACCAAGGCTGACGAGGGTCACGATGAGAACATCTCGCGCGAGAAGCTGGCCGAGATGGTGGGGCCGGAGCTGGCGAAGACGTTGGAGGAATTAACCCTTCGGGTTTTTAACGTCGCGAGCGAACATCTCGCGAAGAGAGATCTATTGCTTGCCGACACCAAGTTCGAATTCGGTTTTATCAACGACAAATTATGTCTTATCGACGAAATTCTCACGCCCGACTCTTCGCGCGTGTGGGAAAAGAAGGATTGGAAGCCGGGAAAGACCCCGGATGGATTCGACAAACAATTTGTCCGAGATTATCTCGAGAAAAGCGGATGGAACAAACAGCCCCCCGCCCCCGCTTTACCCCAAAGCGTCGTTGACGGCACATTATCTCGCTATCGCGATTTCTTAATCAAGGTGACCAAGTGAGCGTTAAAATTCAGCCGACGAACGTGCACCTGATCGAAGTCAAGCTGCGCAATGAATTCAACGACGCCGAGGGCGCGGCCGCCTTCGCGCTCCTGAAGGAGCAGGGCCTCTCGTCCCTCAAGGAAGTGCGGACCGGACGCATCTACGAAGTGTCGGGAGCCTTGTCCGCCAGCCAGGCGCATCAGGCCGGAAAGGACCTCCTGTGCGACGCGGTGACGCAGGAGTTCCGCCTGGTTCCCGCTTCCCCGGCGCCGATGAACGGCATGAATTTCTGGCGCGTCGAGGTCTGGCTCAAGCCGACCGTCTCCGATCCCGTGGGCGCTACGGTCATCGACGCGATCGCCGAGGGCGGCCTGCCGCGCCCGACGGGCGTGCGCTGCGTCCACCTTTACCTGCTCAACGGCCGCGCCGTGAAGGCGCAGATTGAGAAAGCCGTGGCCAAGTCCCTGGCCAATCCGCTCATCCACCGCGTCGTCGTGACCGAGGCCCATCCGTGAACGAGCTCACCGAGAACCCCGCCGCCGCTACCGACGTCTTCCCGATCCTCGAAAAATCCGCCAAGGATCTTCGCGTGATCGGCGCCCAGCGCCACCTCTCGCTGTCCGACGTCGAGTGGGCCGCGATCCAAGGCCACTTCAAGACGCTCAAGCGCGAGCCGTCCTTGGCCGAGGTCGAGACCATCGCGCAGACTTGGTCCGAGCACTGCAAGCACAAGACCTTCACGAGCCCGATCCGCTACACCGAGGGCAAGAAGACCCGCTCGATCAAGAACCTTTTCCAGGAAACGATCGTCGCCGCCACCGAGGCCGTCAAGAAGCCTTGGTGCCTGTCCCTGTTCACGGACAACGCCGGCGTCGTGGCGTTCGGCAAGAAGTGGGCGCTCGCCTTCAAGGTGGAGACGCACAATCATCCTTCGGCCCTCGAGCCCTACGGCGGCGCGGCCACGGGCGTCGGCGGCGTCGTGCGCGACATTCTCGGAGTAGGCCTCGGCGCCAAGCCCGTGCTCAACACGGACACCTTCTGCTTCGGCCGGCCCGACTTTAAAGGCCCGTTACCCGAGGGGTCCCACCATCCGATGCGGACCTTGCGCGGCGTCGTCGCGGGCGTGCGCGACTACGGCAACCGCATGGGCATCCCGACGGCGGGCGGCGGCATCTGGTTCGACGACGAGTATCGCCTTAACCCGCTCGTGTTCTGCGGCACCGTCGGCATCATGCCGCAGTGGGCGGTCAAGAAAGAGGTCAAGCCCGGCGACCTGATCGTGGCGGTCGGCGGCCGCACGGGCCGCGACGGCCTTCACGGCGCCACCTTCTCGTCGGCCAACCTGGGCGCCGACGCCCCCTCCTCCGCGGTCCAGATCGGGCACGCGATCCAGGAGAAGCGCGTCCTCGACGCTCTGCTCGCGGCGCGCGACAAGAAGCTCTACGGCTCGGTCACCGACTGCGGCGCGGGCGGCTTCTCGTCGGCCATCGGCGAGCTCGGCGCGGACTGCGGGGCGCGCGTGCGCCTCGAAAACGCCCCGCTGAAGGTGAGCGACCTCGACAGTTGGGAGATCTGGCTGTCCGAGTCGCAGGAGCGCATGGTTTTGGCCGTGCCGCCCCGCAGCCTGAAAGCGCTCGAGGCCGTGTTCGCGGCCGAAGGCTGCGAGCTCGCCGTGCTCGGCGAGTTCACGAAGACGGGCCGCCTCGAGGTGATGCACCACTCTTCCGTTATCGTCGACTTGGACATGAAGTTCCTTCATAAGGGCCTTCCTCGCATTGAAAGGGCCGCTGTTTGGAACACCCCGCCGGCCGTTAAGCCCGCGGGCGGCGTGACCAAAAAAGCCGGCGACGCCCTGCGCGAGATGATCGGCCACCTCAACGTCTGCTCGCGCGAGTGGGTGATCCGCCAGTACGACCACGAGGTCCAAGGGGGCACGATCGTCAAGCCGCTCCAGGGCGTGCGCCACGACGGCCCCGGCGACGCCTGCGTGATCTGGCCTCACGCGGCCACCGGCGACATGGAGGACTTCTCCTGCTTCGCCGTCGGCCACGGCCTCAACCCCGACTACGGCCGCATCGACCCCTATTGGATGGCGATGGCCGCCGTCGACGAGGCCCTCCGGAACCTGACCTGCGTGGGCGCCGATCCGGCGCGCGCGGCGTTGCTCGACAACTTCTGCTGGGCCAGCCCCGAGGATCCCAAGCAGCTCGGCGCGCTCGTCCGCGCGGCCGAGGGCTGCCGCGACGCGGCGAAGGGCTTCGGCGCGCCCTTCATCTCCGGCAAGGACTCGATGTTCAACCAGTCCAAGGACGAGAAGGGCAAGGACCTCGCGATCCCCGGCACCTTGCTGATCTCGGCCGTGGCCCCCGTTCCGGACGGCCGCAAGGCGGTCACGATGGACTTTAAAGGACCCGGCAACGCCTTGTATCTCATCGGGCGCACGAACGACGAGCTCGGCGGCTCGCTGTACCACCGCATCCTCGGCCGCACGGGCGGCGACGTCCCCAAGGTGTCCCCGGCCGCCGCGATCGACGGCTTCAAGGCGCTGCACGCGGCGATGAACCGCGGGCACGTGCTGTCGGCCCACGACCTCTCCGAGGGCGGCTTGGCACTCTGCGCGGCCGAGATGGGCTTCACGGGCGAGTTCGGCTGCCTGCTGGACCTCGACGAGTGCCCGCGCGATCCGCGCATTTACAGCAACGAAACTTTGCTGTTCTCGGAAAGCCCTTCACGCATCCTCGTCGAAGTTAAGCCCGAAAACGAGTCGGCCTTTTTACGCCACTTCGGCAAGAGCACCAAGTCCGCGATGGTCCGCCGCGTCGGCCAGACGACGGCGAACCCGATCCTCAAGGTGACGGGCCTCGAGGGCTCGACGTGCCTCGAGGAGCCGCTCAAGGAGCTCAAAGAGACGTGGCAGGCGCCCCTGCCGAGGATCCTCGGATGAAAAAGCCCAAAGTTTTAGTCCTTCGCGCCGCGGGCACCAACTGCGAGCTCGAGACCGCTAACGCCTTCAAGCACGTCGGCGGCGACCCCGAGCTCGTCCACATTTCCGAGCTGCGCGGCGGCAAAAAGAAGCTGATGGACTACGCGATCCTCTCGATCCCGGGAGGCTTCTCGTTCGGCGACGACGTCGGCGCCGGCAAGGTCCTGGCGAACCAGGTCCGCCACACGCTCACGGATTTAAGACAATTCGTGCGCCTCGGCCGCCCCGTCATCGGCATCTGCAACGGCTTCCAGGTCCTCGTGAAATCCGGCATCCTGCCTCACTCCAACGCCTGCGACCAGAGCGCCTCCTTCACGGTCAACGACAGCGGCAAGTTCGAGACGCGCTGGACGCACCTGCGCATCAACACGCAGAGCTCCTGCCTGTTCTTCAAGGGCCTGCCCGAGATGATCGAGCTGCCCGTCGCGCACGGCGAGGGCAAGCTCGTGCTCAAGTCCCCGCGCCACCTCGAGGATCTGAAGAAAACGAAGTCCATCGCTCTTCAATATGTGACCGAGGACGGGAAATTGATGGGCTACCCCCACAACCCCAACGGCTCGATCTTCAATATCGCCGGGCTCACGAACCCGGAAGGCAACGTGCTCGGCCTGATGCCCCACCCCGAGCGGTTCATGTCCCTGCATCACCACCCGAACTGGACGCGCCAGACCTACCGCAAGGCGCCCGTCGGGCTCGAGATGTTCAAGAACGCCGTCGACTACGCGCGTTAGCGCGTTTGGAGAAGCTCGAAGCCCCCGTCGTCGACACCGCCAGGCTGACGATCCGCCTCGTCGAGAGACGCGATCTCGGAGACCTGTTCGCCGTCAACGGCGATGAGGAGGTCGTCCGTTATAACTCCTTCCCCGCCTGGAAGACGCCCGCCGACGGCGAGGCTTGGCTGGAGCGCGAACTCAAGAAAAGGGAGTCCGGCGAGGCCCTGCAGTTCGTGATCGTCCTGCGCGAGACCGGCCGCGTCGTCGGAACGATGGTGCTGTTCAAGTTCGACGAGCCGACCGGGAAGTCCGAGCTCGGCTATTCATTGGCCCGCGCGCTCTGGGGCCGAGGCCTCGTCTCCGAGGCGGTCGCGGCCTTCGTCGAGTTCGCGTTCGAGAATATGGGCCTTCGCCGCCTTGAGGCCTCGATCGATCCCCGCAACGGCGCCTCGGCGAAGGTCCTGACGAAGGCCGGTTTCAAGCATGAGGGACACCAGCGGCGGAATTATCACGCGAAGGGCGAGATCTCGGACACCGGCTTGTACGGGCTCCTGCACGACGACCCCCGGCCCAGTCGCAATAAACAACAGGTATAATTAAGGCATGTGCGGAATCTTCGCCGTCTCCGGACGACCTGACGCGGCCGAGCTGACCCAGCTCGGCCTTTTTTCTTTACAGCACCGCGGCCAGGAGAGCGCGGGCATCGTGACGGTCAAGAACGGCGAGCTCCAGACGCGCATCGGGATGGGCCTCGTCTCCGAGGTCTTCGATGACGGCGTCGCCGCCCTTCCGGGACGCGTCGCGATCGGCCACGTGCGCTACGCGACCACAGGCGGCAGCCACATCCGAAACGCGCAGCCGCTCGTCTTCAAGACGGGACACGGCATGCTCGCGATCGCGCATAACGGCAACCTGACCAACGCGATCCAGGTGAAGCACAAGCTCGAGGGCCGCGGCGCGATCTTCCAGTCCACGACCGACTCCGAGGTCATCGTGCACCTGCTCGCGCGCCAGGAGGGCCCCGTCGAGGACGCTCTCATCGCGAGCCTGCGCCAGGTCGAGGGCGCCTACTCCCTGCTGCTGCTCACCATCGACAAGCTCATCGCGGTGCGCGATCCGTACGGCTTCCGGCCTCTCGTGCTGGGCCGCATCGGCGACGCGCACATCTTTGCGTCCGAGACCACCGCGCTCAATTTGATCGGGGCCGAATTGGTCCGAGAGCTCGAGCCCGGCGAGATGGTCATCGTCGAGGGCACGACGATCAAGTCCCTCAAGCCCTTCGCCCCCGTGCCGGCGCCGGCGCGCTGCGTCTTCGAGCAGGTCTACTTCGCGCGCCCCGACTCCATGATCTTCAACCGCGGCGTCCAGGCCGCGCGCCGCGACCTGGGCAAGGCGCTCGCGCGCGAGATGAGCGGCCTCAAGGCCGACATCGTGGTGCCCGTCCCCGACTCCGGCATCCCGGCCGCGCTGGGATTTTCGGAAGAAAGCGGCGTGCCCTTCGAGATCGGCCTCATGCGCTCGCATTACGTGAGCCGCACCTTCATCAAGCCCACGCAGGAGCTGCGCGAGAAGGCCGCGATGCTGAAGCTCGCGCCCGTGCCCGAGACGCTGCGCGGCAAGCGCGTGGTCCTCGTCGACGACTCGATCGTGCGCGGCACGACGAGCAAGCGCATCTGCAAGCTCCTCAAGCAGGCCGGCGCGCGCGAGATCCACATGGCGATCACCTCGCCGCCCATCGTTTCCCCCTGCTATTACGGGATCGACACGCCCTACGCCTCCGAGCTGATCGCCAACCAGAACAGCGTCGAGGAGATCCGCAAGTACCTCGGCGTGGACAGCCTCCACTACCTGAGCCTGTCGGGGATGCAGCGCGCGGTCGGCAAGGGCGACGAGAGCGGCTGGTGCAACGCCTGCTTCACGCGCCGCTACCCGACGCCGATTCCCGATTATCAGATCACCGAAGCGGTGAAGTAAGTGCGCCGCGGCATCAGCCTGATCGCCGCCGCGCTCGCCGCCTGCGCCGCTCCCGCGCGAGAAAAAATTCCGGTCGTCGATGTCAGGCTCTGCGTCTCGACCGAGGAGGAGGCCGCGCTCTACCGGCCGCTGTTTGAATCGGCCGCCGCGGTCGAACCTCGCGGTGGGCGTGACTGCGACGCGGTCGTGAAGGCCGCGACTTTACACGCGGGCATGATTAAAGTGACTTCGGCGTATGATGGGTCCACTTTGGCCGATATCGAGGGGACGCTCGAGCTCGCGCCAAGCCTTGTGAAACTGGCCCTCGGCCAAGAAACCGAAGGTTATCAGCGCGTTCGCGCGCAGCGCAAGGAAGCCGGCCGGTAGAGCCCTCCGCCTGGCGGGGTCCATGACCCTTTTCTCTTTTTCATTCTCTCGACGAGGATTTTGAGCAGATAATTGCTCAAAACCCCCGAGGGAGGAATGAAAACCCGCCGGACCATATCCCCCCGCCGGGGCTTGTCTTTTTGCGCGCTTCAGGTTATATAAGAACCGTATGCCCACTATGCCGGTCTACTGGAACCGCTGTGAAGGGGACATCTGGGGCGAGCTCTACGCGATCAACCTCAACGACCCTCACTTCGATAATCTCGAGGGCGTCTACATGATCTGGCTCGGCGGGCCGAAGCCCGCGGCTATCTGCGCGGGCTCGGGCCTCATCCGGGAGAAGCTCGAGGACCGGCGCGCGGCGCCCGAGCTTCAGGCGCTTCGCGAAAAATCGATCCTCGTGTCGTGGGCCAAGGTGGGCGCCTTTGAGCGCGGCGGCGTGGAGCGCTGGCTCCTCCAGAACCTGAAGCCCAAGATCGCGAACGTGATGCCCGACGCCGCCCCCATCGAGGTGAACCTGCCGGGGCGTCCCGGCCAGGCCGAGCCGGACGCGGGCGAGCCTCCGAATCAGATCTTCGACGTCGCGCGGGCCTCGACCGGCACGCCGCCCCGCGTCTCGCCGCGCGTCTCGCCGTTCATCCCACCTCCTCCCCCGCCCGCTCAAAAGCTTCCCCTCCAGGACGAGGTCGTCGAGCTGCTGCGCAAGGGGCAGGAGAAATCCGTCTACGAGCGCATTTTGAAGGAGGCCGTGAAGCTGCGCGCCTCGGACGTGCACGTCGAGCCGCTGGACGAAGCCTTGCGCGTGCGCGTCCGCGTCGACGGGATCCTCGAGGAGGTGCTCCAGATTCCGTCCTCGATGAACCTGCGCCTCGTCCCGCACATCCGCGCGGCCTGCGGCCTGGAGGCGGAGCGCGGCGCCGGCAAGGCCGAGGATGGGCGCATGACCTTCACGCACGACGGAGGCGAGGTCGACGTGCGCCTGTCGACCTTCCCGACCGCGAACGGAGACACGGCGGTGCTGCACCTGATCCCGCGGAGCTCCAAGGTGCAGGCGATCGGCGAGCTCGGTCTCGCCGTGAAAACGGCCGACGCGCTGCGCTCGGCGATCGGGCGGCCCCAGGGCATGTTCATCGCGACCGGCCCGGCCGGCAGCGGAAAGTCGACGACCCTTTACGCCTGCCTGCAGCTCGTGAACACGCCTTCGAGCAACATCGTCACGCTCGAGGACCCCATCGAGAAGAAGATCCCGGGAATCAACCAGGGCGCGATCCAGCCCAAGGCCGGCTTCGGCTTCGCCGAGGGCATGCGGGCGATCGTGCGCCAGGACGCGAACGTCATCATGGTCGGCGAGCTCCGGGATCGCGAGACCGCGGAGCTCGCCGCGTCCGCCTCGCTGACGGGCCGCATGATCTTCACGACCATGAACGCGGGCAGCGCGCTGGGCGCCGTGGCGCGCCTCGTCGACATGGGGCTCGAGCCGTTCCTGATCGCGTCCGCGCTGACCGCCGTCTCGGCGCAGCGGCTGGCGCGCAAGACCTGCCCGGCGTGCGCGAAGCCTTACGAGCCCACCTCGTCCGATCTCGCCGAAATCGACCATCAAGTGCAGCGCGCCGGGATCAAGCCTCCCGCGGGGCTGCTCCTGAACCTGAAGCAGGGGAAAGGCTGCGAGTCTTGCCGCGGGAGCGGCTACGCGGGCCGCGTGCTGCTGTTCGAGCACGTCGCCGTCACGCCGGGCCTGCGCGCGCTGATCCTCAAGAAGGCCCCGCTCGAGGAGCTTCGCGCCGCCGCGCTCAAGGACGGCGCCGAGCCGCTGATCTCCGATGGCCTGCGCAAGGCCGGCGAGGGCGTCGTCTCGATCTCCGAGCTGTTCCGCGTCGTTGACGCTGCGGACTAAATGCGATAATCAAAGCCGTGAAGGTTCTTCTTTTGGGCTCCGGCGGCCGGGAACACGCGATGGCATGGGCGCTCTCCAAGAGCCCCCGGCTCACGAAGCTCTGGGCCGCCCCCGGCTCCGACGGCATGGGCGCCCTCGCCGAGCGCGTCCCCCTCGATCCGCTCGATCCCGAGGCCGTGCGCCGCTTCTGCGTCGAGCGCGGCGTCGAGCTCCTCGTCGTCGGGCCCGAGGCCCCGCTCGCCGCGGGCGTCGCGGACGCGGTTCGCGCCGCGGGCGTCCCCGTGTTCGGCCCCGGCCGCGACGGCGCGCGCCTCGAGTCCTCGAAGGCGTTCGCGAAGGACTTCATGCTGCGCCACGGGCTACCCACGGCGCGCGCGCGCGTGGGCGGGACGGCCGAGGCCCTCGCCGCCGTCCGCGAGTTCGGCGGGCGCTGCGCCGTGAAGGCCGACGGCCTGGCCGCCGGCAAGGGCGTGATCGTGTGCGTAGCGCTTCCCGAGGCCGAGGCCGCGGTCCATACGCTCGCCGCCACCCAGGCGGGCGGCACCTTGCTCGTCGAGGAGCTGCTGACCGGCCCCGAGATCTCGATGATGGCCGTCCTCGACGGCAAGCGCTACGCGTTGCTCCCCGCCAGCCAGGACCACAAGCGCCTGCTCGACGGGGACCTCGGCCCAAACACGGGCGGCATGGGTGCCTTGTGCCCCGTACCGCTCGACGCCGCGCTCCTCGCGACCGTACGCGCCGAAGTCTTCGACCGCGCGCTCGCGGGCCTCGCGAAGGACGGGCTCGACTTCCGTGGCGTGCTGTACGCCGGTCTGATGCTTACCCCGGAGGGGCCGAAGACGCTCGAATTTAACGCGCGCCTAGGCGATCCCGAGGCGCAGGCGATCCTGCCGTTGCTCGACGCCGACTTCCTCGAGCTGTGCCTCGAGTGCGCGAACGGCCGGTTGAGCGTGGACGCGGTGCCGGCCCGGCCGGGCGCGTGTGTGTCCGTCGTGCTCGCCGCCCAAGGCTATCCCGAAGCGCCGAAGCCCGGCGCCGTCCTCGAGCCGGCCGCCGCCGAGGGCCGCGAGGGCGTGCTCGTCTTTCACGCCGGGACGAAGCGCGACGGCGCCCGCTGGCTCGCCTCGGGCGGCCGCGTGCTCGCCGTCGTCGGCCTCGGGGCCGATCTCGCCGCCGCGCGCGAACGCGCCTACGCCGCCGTCCACCTCGTGGCGGGCCCCGATCTGCGCTGGAGAAAGGACGTCGCCGCTAAAGTTCTCGGAAGGAGCCTCGCGTGAAGAAGAAACGACCCCTCGTCGGCATCATCATGGGCAGCAAATCGGACTGGGCGACGATGAAGGCCGCCGCGGACGTGCTGAGGGACTACGGCGTCGCGTATGACGCTCAGGTGGTCTCCGCGCACCGCACGCCGATGAAGCTCTTCTCGTATGCCGCCTCCGCGGAAAAGCGCGGGCTGCGCGTGATCATCGCGGGCGCCGGCGGGGCGGCCCACCTGCCGGGCATGACGGCCGCGATGACCTGGCTGCCCGTGCTCGGCGTCCCCGTCGAGTCGCGCGCGCTCAAGGGGCTCGACTCTCTGCTGTCCATCAATCAAATGCCCAAGGGCGTGGCCGTCGCCACGCTGGCGATCGGCCCGGCGGGCGCGGCCAACGCGGGGCACCTCGCCGCGCAGATCCTCGCGCTCAACGATCCCGCCCTGTCGGCGCGAGTCATGAAATTTCGCGACCGCCAGACGCGCAAGGTCCTGCGGGACAACCTCTGATGGTGCCGCTGGGCCCCCTCGCTCCGGGGAAGACTCTCGGCATCCTCGGCGGCGGCCAACTCGGACGCCTGATCGCGGAGGCCGCCAAGGGGCTCGGCTACAAGACCGCGGCCCTCGATGCGTCGGCGTCCTCCCCCGCCCTTCAGGCCGTGGATTTCCCGATCGTCGGCCCCGTCGACGACGCCGCGGCCGCGATGACGCTCGCGGCGCAGTCGGATCTCCTGACGCTCGAGTGGGAGCTCATCCCCGTCAAGGTCCTCGAGGCGGTCGCGCGCGCGCGTCCTCTTTATCCGGAGCCCTCCGTGCTCGGCCTCATCCAGGACCGGCTCACCCAAAAGAACTACCTGGCCAAGCACGGGTTCCCGCAAACCCCGTACGGCGAGGCGCTGTCCGCGCTCGGCTGGAAGTATCCCGTCATTCTCAAGCGGCGGACCCACGGCTACGACGGCAAAGGGCAGTGCCGTCTCGAGAGCGAGGCCGACGCGCCCAAAGCCGACGAGGTCCTGAAGGCGCCCTGCGTCTGGGAACGGATGGTGGACTTCAAGGCCGAGATCTCCGTGATCCTCGCGCGCGGCCGCGACGGCGCGGTCGCCGTCTATCCGATCGCGGAGAACGTGCACCGCCGCGGCATCCTGCATGCGACGCGCGCGCCCGCCCGGCTCCCGCGCGACGTGTCGGCGCGCGCGATCGCCCTCGCGCGCGAGATCGCGGCCGCGTTCGGGCACGTCGGCGTGATGGCCGTCGAGATGTTTCTCCTTCACGACGAGTCCCTGCTCGTCAACGAGATCGCGCCGCGCGTGCACAACAGCGGCCACTACACCTTGGGAGGCTGCGCGACGTCCCAGTTCGAGCAGCACGTGCGCGCCGTCTGCGGCCTTCCGCTGGGAAGCACGGACCTCGTGCCGGGCGGCGCCTCGATGGTCAATCTGCTCGGAGACCTCTGGGCGAACGGCGAGCCGAAGTGGAGCGTCATCGACGGCATCCCCGGCATGAAGCTGCACCTGTACGGGAAGTCCGGCGCGCGTCCCGGCCGCAAGATGGGCCACTACACCGTCGCCGGCCCCGAGGCCGAGGCGGAGTTCGCCCGCGCCGACGAGCGCCTCGCCGCCATGCGGCGTTAGGCCGCCTGCCCGACTGCGTCCGGACGCACTAAGGCGGGATTTTTCGCGGACCGAATCTCCGGCGTGCCAGTCGCTGGTTATGGGGCCTGCAGAGCAGTCGGATGTTATCGACACGGTCGGAAGGACCGCCGAGAGCCCAAGGTTGGATATGGTCGTACTCGAGGAAATCTCGGCTCTCGCAGCGACGCCCGTCCTCGGCGACATAGGCGCAGCGCCCATCGTCGCGGATTCTCACCTGTTTCTTGACCGACTCGGGGATGTATCTACGCGCCGCCTTGAGTCCCGCGCTCTCAGCGGGTGCGGCTCGTGAGATTCGGCGGTCGGGATCAACTTTGTCCAACATCGTTTCCACCGCCTCCTTAAGTAGGTCCTCAAGCCGCCCTTCGGGGAATTTGTGCCGCCTAAGGCTTCTGAGCCGGTCCACGAGTAAAAGAAACTCATTGTCCGCCGTAAAACCCAAACGCGCGCGGGATGGCGGAGGAATGATGGTCGTCACTGGGGCAGTTGGTGCCGATACCAAAGAGGTTTCGGACGGGGACTCGGGCGGCTGCTTGGCCGGTCGCGGAGGCAGAATTCGAACGACGTCCCTTTCCGGGGCGGACCCTGAGGGATCGAGGCTCGCCGCCAAGGCCATCACTTCTCGCTTCGTCGCGCCCGCGGCTTGATCCAACAGCGTATCGCTGTTCTCTTGCGTGAGATGCGGATAGAGACGCATGATCGCGTCGAGATGAATCGCTCCCGACCTCAGATCATCGAGGACTCGAGGGAATTTCTCGGCCGCCCGGGCCGCTCTTATCCGGAGAAATGCGGCCGCTTCCGAATAGCGCAAGGTCTTTACGCAATAATCGAACAACGAGGCGTACCCGCGATCGATCACAATCTCACGACGATCGACCTCGACCAAATGCTCGACGATGTCGGCCGCGCAGCCGCGCTCCTGAGAGACTAGCGACTCCAGCCTCAAAAGAAGAACGGCGTCCGTCAACGGTCTTAGATCAGATGGCACCTATACCATACGATTGAGACCCCCAAATTGTTCCATAGGATCAGGAAACTGCGCAGGCGCCTGCCCTAGTGCGTCCGGACGCAGTATGGCAACGATCGGCGCCCTTTAGTCCTTTATAGCGATGGGACCTATGCCGCTCTGTCCCGGCCCGTTCGGCCTAAACGCCTGGCACCGCCCCGCGCGTAGAATATTGATCGTAATCAATTTTCCAGGGGTTTCCATGATGAATGTCCGCTTTTCGCGCGCCATCGCTGCCGTCCTCGCCGTCTCGCTCGTCGTGAGCGCGCCGGGCTCGCAGGCGTGGGGTCAGGTCGCCGCGACCGTCCGGCCCACCTCCGCCGGCGCGGGGCTCGCCAGAACCTCGGGCTCGATCACGCCCGCGGCCTCCTTCGCGCTCCCCTCTCTCTCCCTCTCCGCGCCGTCGCTGTCCTTGTCGGCGCCTTCGATCAACGCCCTGGCCGTCGCTCCGTCGGCCGCGGCGCTGGCCGTCGCCCCGCCGGCGCTCGCCGTCGCGCGCGTCGCGTCCGTCTCGCCCGTCGCCGCCGTCAAGGCGCAAGCCTCCTCTTCGCCCGCCTCTTTGATCGCCGGCCTCTCCGCGGCTTCGAAGCCCTCCACGGATAAGACATCCGACGGCTCGCTCGGGCGGCTCACGTCCTACTTCGACGGCATGTCGGCGCGCCGCCCGATGGTCGACGCCGTGGACGCTCCCGCCGGCCAGAACGAGGCGAATCCCTCGGGCCTCTCGCCCTCTCAGCAGCCTCTCGTCCCCGTTCTCGTGACGCTCGCGGACCCGGGGACCAAGCAGGTCCTCGACGCGGTCATCCTACGCATGCACCGCGAGCTCGGCTTCCGCGTCGACGCCGCCTACGGCGCGGTCCGCTCGCCCGGGGCCGTCACGGTGCGCGGCGCGATCCCCGTTTCGAACCTCAAGGCGCTCGGAAGCGCGATCGGCGTCGTCTCCGTCGCCGTCGCTCCCGGCGGCATGTCCCGGTTCGCGCCCGCCGCTCCGGCGGCGCCCGCGGCGCAACCGGCGCGCGAGAACCTGCTGCGCGCGGGCCTGCGCTCGCTCATGACGAAGAGCCCGATGTGGGGCGTCGTCGCGATGCTGCCGCTCCAGTTCGCGATCATGGTCGCCTTCATGGGCCCCGTCATGGGCGGCATCGCCCTGTCCGGCGCCGCCGAGATCCTCAAGCCGTGGATGCTCGGCACGGCGGCCGGCATGGCCGCGTCGTTCTCCTTCCTCGCGCCCCTCTTCTCCTGGATCCCGCTCAAGCTGCGCGTCGCGGCCTCCTACGCCGCGGCGGGCGGCCTCGCCGTCTCGTTCTACGCGCTGGCGCCCGGCCTTCCGGCGCTCTGGCTCGGCGCGAACCTCGCCCTGAGCTTGTTCGCGACCTTCGGAAGCCTTTCGACGCTCGCGAAGGCCGACAACAAGAATCCGATCGACAAGGCCGTCAACTCGACGGAGGCGGCCGCGTTCCTGAATATCCTCGGCTACCAGGCGACCTTGCCGATCCTGATCCTGGCCGGCATGATGCCGCTCGCCTACGGCATCCTCGCGGTCTCGACGGGCCTCGCGCTGTCGCTGCTGCTCAAGAGCGGCGCGAAGGCCGCGCCGTCCGCGCTGACGTCGGATCTCAGCGCGCCCGCGACGCCCGAGGGTCCGGACCTCGCGAACCTCCGGTTCCGCGACGCCGCTCCGGCCACGCGCCCCACGCACACGCCCTTCGTTCCCGCGACGCGCGTCGTCGCCGAGATGGAGAAGCTCCTCAAGACCGATCCCGCGGCCGCGCTCAAGCTCGCCTCCGCCGCGATCATCAATGTCAACGAGCGGAGGGCCGAGGTGAAGATCGGCGCGCAGCGCATCCTCGACGTCCTGCCTCTCGAGCAAACCTTGTCCCATTACCTCGACCTCCTGAAGCTCACCGCGCGCCAAGGCATCCAGACCCACAAGGAGCTCAACCAGGACCCGTGGTGGTACCTGCAGCGCACCGCGCTCAAGCGCCTCGCGCGCGACGCCGCCGAGCTCAAGGCTCCCGCCGAAGCGCTCAAGCCCTTAGCCGAGGAGCTCCTCGACGTGGTCAAGGCCTCCTACAAGGACCGCAACCCCTCGGTGCGCCTCGCCACGGCCGCGACCTTGACCGCGCTCGGCGTCGATCCCGGCCCTGAGCCTGTCTTCGAAGAGGCGCCGCCGGCGCCCGCGCCCGGCATGACGCCCGCCCCGGCGTCCGCCGCGTCCCAGCCTCCCAAGCAGAACAAGGTCGTCCGCTGGATCTCGATCGGCCTCCTCACTTTCATGTTCGGCTGGATGGCCGTCGGCGCGTTTATGCCCCGGCCCGCGCCTCCGGCGGCCCCGACGCAGATCGAGCAGACGATCAAGGCCCCGATCGCGGCCCCGGCCGACTCGACGAAGGCGGACGCCGTGAAGGCCGACCCGAAGGACGCGGCCCTCGAGCAGATCGCGAAAGACACGAAGCGCACCGCCGACGCGGCCGAGCGCTCCGCGAAGGCGGCCGAGGAAATGGCGAAGCCGAAAGGCACCAATTGGCTGATGATGATCGCCATGGCCGTGCTGCCGATCTTCCTGCTCGTTTGGCTCCTGCGCAAGATGCAAGGCGGCGGCGGCCAGGCCGGCGGCATCAACACCAAGCCCAAGATGGACCTCGAGAAGCCGAAGGCGCGCTTCGACGACGTCGCGGGCATCGATGAGAGCCTCGTCGAGGTCCAGGAGATCATCGACTTCCTGCGCGATCCCGCCCGCTTCAAGAAGCTCGGCGCGCGCATGCCCAAGGGCATCCTGATGGAAGGCCCCCCCGGCACGGGCAAGACCTTGCTGGCGCGCGCGCTCGCGGGCGAGACGGACGCGACCTTCATCTCGATCTCGGGCTCGGACTTCGTCGAGCTGTACGTCGGCATGGGCGCGCGCCGCGTGCGCGAGCTGTTCGAGACCGCGCGCAAGAACTCCCCCGCGATCATCTTTATCGACGAGATCGACGCGGTCGGCAAAAAGCGCGGCGACGGCGGCCCCGGGCAGGGGAGCAACGACGAGCGCGAGCAGACGATCAACCAGATCCTCAAGGAGATGGACGGCTTCGACAACTCGTCCGGCGTCCTCGTCGTGGCCGCGACCAACCGCGCGGACACGCTCGACGCGGCGCTCACGCGCCCCGGACGCTTCGACCGCAAGATCCACGTCGGGCTCCCCGAGGCCATGGGCCGCGAGGCGATCCTGGCGCTGCACGCCAGAAAGGCGCGCCTGGGCCCGGACGTCGACATGCGTCTCATCGCACGCCGCACCGCGGGCCTGTCCGGCGCGTTCCTCGAGAACGTGATCAACGAGGCGGCGCTGCTCGCCGCGCGCCGCGGCGCGGACGCCATCAATGGCGCTGATATAGACGAGGCCGTGGACCGGGCGACGATCGGCGGCAAGCGCTCGCTGCGCCTGTCCGAGCCGCTCAAGCGCCGCATCGCGGCGCACGAGGCGGGCCACGTCCTCGCCAACCTCCTCAACGAGAAGGCCGAGGTGCGCGTGCCCGTCAACAAGGTCACGATCATGCCCCACGGCTCGGGCGCGCTCGGCTTCGCCGAGTCCGGCTCCGAGGAAGGCGACAAGTACCTCTACACGAGGGCGGAGCTCGAGGCGCGCCTCGATACCGCGCTCGGCGGGCTCGTCGCCGAGAAGATCTTCTACGGCGAGTGGTCCACGGGCCCCGGCTCGGACCTCGAGTCGGCGACGCGCGTGGCGCGCGCGATGGTCCAGCAGCTCGGCATGAGCGAGGAGATGGGCCTCGCGCAGACCGCGCCGAACCAGTACGGCCAGAGCTCCTTCGGGAGCGAGACCGACGCGAAGGCGCTCACGGAGATCAACAAGCTCCTCAAGGCGTCGATGGACCGCACCGAGGCGCGCCTGCGCGCCGGCGCCGACAAGCACAAGGCGATGATCGAGGCCCTGATGGAGAAGGAGACGCTCTCGGCCGACGAGATCGAGGCGATCGCGCACCCGAAACCGAAGCTTTAACTTAACTTCACCGCTCGTCCATGGAGCGGCGGCCGGCGCCGCCGTATACTGGCCTCACCCCCGGGGAGGCGCCATGAACGGACTTGCGCGAAGGACGGCTGTCGGACTGCTGCTGCTGTGCGCGCCCGCGATCGCGGGGGCGCAGTACCGCGAGGAGCCCGGCCTCGACGACGTCTCGGTGTCCGGCACCACCGCGGAGTCGGTCATCCTGCAGTGGCCCACGTTCTCCTATCGCCTCGCGCGGTACATGATCTCCAAATACGGCCAGCCCGCCGAATGGTCCGACGTCAAGCTCGTCTGGCGCGACAACGGCCCGTGGAAGAAAACCGCGGTCTACCGCGTCCCGCCGGGAGGCTCCGTCCTGGGGGAAGGCGCCGGGCGCCTCGAGCAGAACGTCGCCTATCGCGTGCCCGAGGGGAAGCGCGCGGAGCTCCTGAAGTTCGACGACGAGCTCGGCGTCGACGACAAGACGGGCTGGATCACCGTGCTCTCGAACTCCGAGAACGAGAACTTCCTCGCCGTGAACCTCGCCGACGAGATCGCGCGCGGCAAGCGCACCGCGAAGGAGGCGGCCGACTTCAAGCTGCAGCTCCGCCGGCTGCAGGACGCGGGCAAATCCTCGCCGTATCTCGACAGGCTTTTGTTCGACGGGAAGGCCGTCGTGCCCGAGAGCAGGCGGGAAATTTCGCCCTTGCCGGCGAACTAAGCCTTCTTCTTCGCCGGGGCTTTCTTCGGAGCTTTGCGCAGCGAGCCGCGCTTGCGCGGCTTGAGCAGGGACGCCTGGCGGCGCTGCTCCGCGATCACGGCGCGAAAGGCGATCGACTCGTCTTCGGAGACGCGGACGAAGTGCTCGCCGTGCTTGAAGCGCGCGATCTCGCCGGTCTTGATCTTGAGCGCGATCTTGTCGCCCTCGATTCCGAGCACGATCCCGAGCTCGCCGCTGAGCTCGTTGCGCAGGACGTCGAACAGGCGGACGTTGGACAGCTCGATGGGGAAGCTCATGGGACGTCCATTTTAGCAAAGTCGGGCCGCCGTTGGCCCTGCCGTGAGCGAGTCATGGACGCGCGCTCCCCAAAATAGTCTAATCGTTTCGGCGGATTTCATCGCCGGGGAACATTGGCGCCGAACACCTGGGAAAGGAAGGACCTGCTCGGCCTGGAAGGGCTGAGCGCCTCAGAGATCGAGACGATCCTCGATTTGGCAGCCTCGTTCAAGCTCTCCCCCCCGAAGGATCTCCTCAAAGGCCGCACCGTCGCCTTCATCTTCACCGAGGCCTCGACGCGCACGCGCTCGTCCTTCGAGATGGCGGCCAAGCGCCTCGGCGCCGACGTATTAAGCTTTTCGCCTGTCGGTTCCTCTTTATCCAAAGGCGAAACGTTGCTCGATACCTTCCTCAATCTCCAAGCGGTCGGCGTCACGCACTTCGTCGTGCGCCACGAGCGCTCGGGCGTGCTCGAGGATCTGGCGCCGCTGCTGAAGGCCTCCGTGATCAACGCGGGCGACGGCTGGCACGAGCACCCGACCCAGGCCCTGCTCGACCTCCTGACCTTGCGCGAGCGCTGGGGCTCCTTCAAGGGCAAGAAGGTCGTGATCCTAGGCGACATCCGCCACAGCCGCGTCGCGCGCTCGAACCTGTTCGCGCTCAAGAAGCTCGGCGCGAAGGTCGTCTTCTGCGGTCCGACGCCGCTCTGCCCCGACGACTTTGCGGGGTTGGGAGCCGAGGTCGAGCATAACCCCGCAAAGGCCCTTAAGAACGCCGACGCCGTCAACGTGCTGCGCCTGCAGATCGAGCGCATGGACCAGGGCTTCGTGTCCTCGCTCGCCGACTATGCGCAGGCCTACCAGCTCACGCCCGCCCGCGTCGAGCTCATGAAGCCCGAGGCGCTCGTGATGCATCCGGGCCCGATCAACCGCGGCGTCGAGCTCTCCTCCGAGGTCGCCGACGGCCCGCGCTCGGTCATCCTCGAGCAGGTCGCCAACGGCGTGCTCGCGCGCATGGCCGTGCTCGCGCTGAGCGAGGAAGGGAGGTCCCTTGCCTGAGCAGCTGATAGTCGTCAACGGCTTAGTCATAGACCCTAAGTCTAAGATCGAAGCGGTCCGCGACGTCTTGATCGAAGACGGAAAGATTTCGGCCGTGGCCGCCGGTCTTTCGCGCAAGTCGGCCTTCAAGGGCGTCCCCGCGATCGACGCGAAAGGCAAATGGGTGATCCCCGGCCTCGTCGACATGCACGTCCACCTGCGCGAACCCGGCCGCGAGGGCGACGAGACCATCGAGACGGGCACGAAGGCGGCCGCGCGCGGCGGCGTGACGACCGTGCTCGCGATGCCCAACACCGAGCCGGTCTGCGACTCCCCCTCCCAGCTCGCCTTCCTGCAGGCGAAGGCCCGCTCCGACGCGGCCGTCACCGTCCTCTTCGCGGGCGCGGTCACGCTCGGCCAGAAGGGCGAGAAGCTCACCGAGTTTGCCAAGCTCCGCGCCGCCGGCGCCGCGGCCTTGTCCGACGACGGGCGTCCCCTGATGAACGCCGGGCTGCTGCGCCGGGCGCTCGAGCACGCCAATGACCTCGGCCTGCTCGTGATCGACCACTGCGAGGACCTCACCCTCTCCAACGGCGCCTGTGTCCACGAAGGTCCCGCGGCGCTGCGCAAGGGGCTTAAGGGAACGCCCGGCGCCGCCGAGACGGTGCAGGTCCTGCGCGACATCGCGCTCGCCGAGCTCACGGGCGCGCGGCTGCACATCGCGCACGTTTCCTCCGCCGCTTCCGTGGACGCGATCCGGGCGGCCAAGAAGAAGGGCATCCGCGTCAGCGCCGAGGCGGCGCCCCACCATTTTTCGCTGTGCGACAAGGACATCCCGGGGTACGACGCGAATTGGAAGATGAACCCGCCCCTGCGAGGCAATGACGACCGCGCGGCCTTGCTGGAGGGCCTCGCCGACGGCACCCTTGACGCGATCGCGACGGATCACGCGCCGCATGGGTGTACGGCGAAGGCCGCGGGCATGGATGTCGCGCCATTCGGAGTCATAGGTCTCGAAACGTCGTTGGCGGTCGCCATCAACGATCTATTTCACAAGAAGATTTTGACGCCGAGAAAACTCGTGGAACGACTCTCGACGGCGCCGGCGGGATTGCTGGGATTGAAGAAGAAGGGAACGCTCTCCGTCGGAGCCGATGCCGACCTCGTCGTCGTGGATCCGAATATGGTCTGGACGCCCGAGCCGCCGTTCGTCTCGAAGAGCCGGAACACGCCCTTTATCAATCGGCGTCTCAAAGGGCGCGCGATCACCACACTTTCCGGCGGGCGCGTGGTTCATGCTTTATGAAGCGCTGAAGCCGTGGCTTTTTACCCGCGATGCCGAGCGCGTTCATGAAGAGATGTCCGGCTTGATGGCTTTGGCGGCGCCGATACCGGGTTCTCGACAGATCTTATCGTTGTTGACCGGCGCAGCCGGTCAAAATCTCGAAAAGACGGTTTTCGGAGTTAAATTTCCCAATCCTATCGGCTTGGCGGCAGGCTTCGATAAGGATGGGAAATTAATTTCGATACTCCCAGGCTTAGGATTTGGATTTTTGGAGATCGGTTCGGTAACGCTCGAGCCGCAGAGCGGCAATATTAAACCGCGCCTATTCAGGCTCGTCGAACAGGGCGCGATCCTGAACCGTATGGGCTTCAATTCAGAAGGCGCGCGAGCCGTCGCGCTGCGCTTGTCCATGAGCCCCCCTCCCTCCGTTCCTCTCGGGATTAATATGGGGCTGAACAAGGGAACCGCCGCGAGCGACGCGCCCAAGGCGTACGCCCAGACGTTTCGCCTGCTGGCAAAGCATGGGGACTACTTCGTTGTGAACGTCTCCTCCCCGAATACGCCCGGCCTGCGCGATCTTCAAACGGCCGCGGATTTGGCGCGGATCTTAGAGGCATTACAGGGCGCGAACTCCGGCCGCAAGCCGATCCTCGTGAAGTTGTCACCGGATCTGGCCGACGGCGACCTCGCCGACTGCGTCGGCGTCGCCGGGACATTGGCCCAAGGATTCGTCATCTCCAACACGACGGTGTCTCGCGAAGGGGTTCCCGAGCCTTTCAATACCGAGGCCGGCGGCCTTTCGGGCGTTCCTCTTCGCGCTCGCGCGACCGAGCTCGTGCGTAAAGTTCGCGCTCTGACGACGCTGCCCATCATCGGCGTCGGCGGCATCTCAACCCCCGCGGACGTCCGCGAACGCTTGGACGCGGGCGCGGACCTGGTTCAGCTCTATACCGGTCTTGTGTACGGCGGCCCCTCGACCGTGAAGCGCCTCACTCGGGATTTGGCCAGCGCATGACCCAAATTATCGTCGCGCTCGACGTCGATTCGATCAAAAAGCAGGAAGACCTGCTGAAAGCTTTGCACGGCACGATCGTCTGGTACAAAATTGGTTTACAGCTCTTCACCGCCCACGGCAAGCGGTCGGTGGACATCGTCAAACGTCACGGCGGCAAAATCTTCCTCGATTTAAAGCTTCATGACATCCCCGCCACGGTCGCCCACGCCGTTCGCGAAGCCCAGCGCCTCGGCGTGGACGCGGTCTCCTTCCACCTCATGGGCGGCTCGGACATGCTGCGCGCCGCCGCGGAGGTCATGCCGCGCCCGAAGCTGTGGGGCGTCACCGTGCTGACGAGCATGGGACCTAAGGACGTGAAGATCTTCTCGGCGTCCGCGAAAATTCCCACGCTCGTGAAGTCCCTCTCCAAGCAGGGCTGGGTCGGAGGGGCCGACGCGACGATCTGTTCGCCCCAGGAGGTCGGCATGCTGAAGAAGGCGTTCCCGCATCTCGACATGAAGTTCGTGACGCCCGGCATCCGCCCCAAGGGCGCCGCCCTCAACGACCAGAATCGCGTCATGACGCCCGGCGAGGCCGCGCAGCTCGGCATCGACTTCGTCGTGATCGGACGGCCGATCACCCACGCAAGCGATCCCCGCAAGGCGGCGCTCGACATCCTGGCCGAGATGAAGGCGGCGGCGCCGAAGTCCCTGGACAAAGAATGAACGTAGAACAGATCTTCGTCGACCACGGCGCCCTTTTGAAGGGACATTTCCTGCTGTCGTCCGGGCTGCACAGCGACCGGTATCTGCAGTGCGCGCTCGTGCTCGCGCAGCCCGGCGCCGCGGAACAGCTCGGCAAAGCCCTGGCGGCCATGTGCGCCGAAAAGCCGAATCTCATCGTTTCCCCCGCGATGGGAGGCTTGATGATAGGTCATGAAGTCGCCCGCGCATTCGGCGTCCGGCATTACTTCACCGAGCGGGTGGACGGCGTCGTGATGCTGCGACGGGGATTCGCCCTGAAGCCCGGAGAAAAAGTTATCGTGGTCGAGGATGTCGTGACCACGGGCAAATCGACCAAGGAAGTGTTCGAGGTGGTTCGCGCCGCCGGCGCGAACGTATTAGGAGCCTTGTCGATTATCGACCGAACGGATGGAGCACTCGATTTGAAAGCGCCTTATGCCGCCCTCTGGAAGGTGGATATTAAGACTTACACGCCTGAAGCTTGCCCGCCCTGTCGGGCGGGCGTGGCGGTTATAAAGCCCGGAAGCCGCAAGGAGATATAAAATGGCCGCCTCTCTTACTTACCGCAAATCCGGCGTGAACATCGACCTTGCCGATAAACTTGTCGATCACATCCAGAAAAAAGCTCCTGCGATCGGCGGCTTCGCCGGATTATTTCCCTTGGATCTCGACGGCGACGGGCCCTGGGAGCTCGTGGCCTGTACCGACGGCGTCGGCACGAAACTTAAACTTGCCTTTGCCCTCGATAAACACGACACGATCGGCATAGATCTCGTCGCGATGTCCGTCAACGACCTCGTCTGCTGCGGCGCCAAGCCCCTGATCTTCCTCGACTACTACGCCACGGGCAAGCTCAAGCTGCAGACCTCGAAGAAGATCATCTCGGGCATCATGGAAGGCTGCCGTCGCGGCCGGTGCGTCCTGCTCGGCGGCGAGACCGCGGAGATGCCGGGCATGTACCCGAAGGACGAGTACGATCTCGCGGGCTTCGCGGTCGGCATCGTCAAGCGCAAGGACGTGATCGACGGCTCCAAAATCTTCCCGGGCGACCTGATCCTCGGCCTGCCCTCGTCTGGCCTTCATAGTAACGGGTACTCGTTGGCCCGACAAGTCTTTAAAGGCAAGGACCTGGCCAAATTCGGCAAGGCGCTGCTGACCCCCACCCGCATCTACGTCGACGAGGTCAACGCGCTCGTGAAGGCCCTCCGCGCCGAGGAGGGCATCGTCCTCGGCCTCTCCCACATCACGGGCGGAGGCCTCGTCGAGAACGTGCCCCGAATCTTGCCGCGCGGCCGCAAGGCGATCTTCCGGAAGGACGCCTGGAAGATGAACCCGCTGTTCCGCGAGATCCAGCGCCGCGGCAACGTGCCCGAGAAGGAGATGTGGCGGACGTTCAACATGGGCCTGGGTCTCGTGATCGTCATCAGGCCCGAGAGCCTGAAGGCGGCGATGAAGGCCCTGCCAGAGGCGAAGATCGTCGGCGAAATCGTCGAAGGCAAGCACGAAGTGGAAATCGTCTAAATGAAGATCGCGGTCTTCGCCTCCGGGGAAGGAACCAACCTCCAGGCCCTGCTCGACGCCTGCGCCGACGGCCGGGTGCGCGGCGGGGTCGCGCTCGTCGTCTCGAACAAGGAGGACGCGGGCGCGGTGCGCCGCGCCCAACGCCTGGGCATCGAGACGCTCGTATGCCCCCAGCACGATCACCCGACGGCCGACGAGTATAACGCGTTCCTCGCTCAGGAGTGCAAGAAGCGCGGCATCGAACTGATCTGCCTCGCTGGCTTCATGCTCAAGATCAAGGCGCCGCTCATCGACGCCTACCCCGCCCGCATCCTCAATGTCCACCCGGCGCTTCTTCCCGCGTTCGGCGGCCAGGGCATGTACGGCCGCAAGGTCCACGAGGCGACGATCGCCGCGGGCGTGAAGGTCAGCGGTGCTACGATCCACGTCGTCGATGAGGAGTACGACCACGGCCCGATCGTGCTTCAGGCGACCGTGCCCGTGCTCGCCACCGACACGGCCGGGACGCTGGCCGCGCGCGTGCTCGCGCAGGAGCACTGGATCTACCCGCGCGCCGTCGCGTTGTTCGCCGAGGGCCGCGTGAAGGTCGAGGACGGGAAGGTCATCGTGAAGCCGTCGCTCCATGAGGCTTCGCCGCGCCTGAAGCGCGCTTTGATCTCGGTATCAGATAAAACGGGCGTGGTGGAGTTCGCCAAGGGCCTCCACGACCTCGGCGTCGAGATCGTCTCGACGTCCGGCACCTTTAAGGCTCTCGTGCAGGCCGGGCTTCCCGTGAGGCCGCTGGAAACGATGACGGGCTTCCCCGAGATCCTCGACGGGCGGGTTAAGACCTTGCACCCGCACGTGCACGGCGCCATCCTGCTGCGCCGCAAGGATCCCAAGCAGGTCCGCGAAGCGGAGCTTTTCGGCCTCGAGCCCATCGATCTCGTCGTCGTCAATCTGTATCCGTTCAAGAAGACGGCGGCGGAAGCCTCCGATCCCTATGAGCAAGCCGTCATCGAGCAGATCGACATCGGCGGCGTCGCCTTGATCCGCGCCGCGAGCAAGAATTTCGAAGACGTGGGCGTGCTCACTTCTCCGTCTGATTACGACGGCGTTCTGGCGGAGCTCAACGCCGCCCAGTGCCGCCTGACGATCGAGACGCGCAAGCGCCTGGCGCTGTCCGGCTTCCGGCACACGGCCGAGTACGACGCGATGATCTCCGGAGCTTGGTCCGGCGGGACGGCGGCCTCGAAGGAAGCCGGTTTCCCGGCGTCGCTCGAGAACCGGCTCGTGAAGGTCCAGGACCTGCGGTACGGGGAGAACCCCCACCAGAAGGCCGCGCTATACGCCTCCGAAGCCGGGATGTCCTTCTCGAAGCTCCACGGCAAGGAGCTTTCCTACAACAACCTGCTCGACGCCGCGGGAACCTGGGACGCCGTCTCCGATTTCGAGGCCCCCGCCGCCGTCGTCTTCAAGCACGTGACGCCCGCCGGCATCGGCACGGGCGACACGATCGAGGAAGCTTTCGACAAGGCCTGGGCCACCGATCCGCTGTCGGCCTTCGGCGGGGCGCTCGCGTTCAACCGCCCCGTCACGCGCGCGATCGCCGAGCTGCTGTCCAAGCGCTTCGTCGAGGTGCTCGTCGCCCCGGGCTACGACCCCGAGGCGCTCGAGATCTTGACCAAGAAGCCCAACGTCCGGATTCTGGTGCGCGTGCGGCCGCCAACGGCCGCACTCCAATATCGCTCCATCGGCGACGAGGTGCTCGTGACGGAGCCGGACCGCGCGGTCACGGGTCCCGACTGGAAGGTCGTCTCCAAGCGGGCGCCCACTGCGAAGGAGGAGGCCGCGCTGCGCTTCGCCTGGACCGCGGCCAAGCACGTCAAGTCCAACGCGATCGTGCTCGCGGGCCCCGACCGCACGGTCGGCATCGGCGCGGGCCAGATGTCGCGCGTGGACTCCGTCCACATGTCCGGCGTGAAGCTCAAGCTCTTCCTGCGCGACAACGAGGGGCCCTCCGCCCTCGTGCTGGCGTCCGACGCCTTCTTCCCCTTCCGCGACGGCATCGACGCCGCGTTCACGCTCGGAATCTCCGCGATCATCCATCCGGGCGGCTCGATCAAGGACGCCGAGGTCATCGCCGCGGCCGACGAACACAATTTGGCCATGGTCATGACAGGAATGCGCCACTTCCGCCATTGATTAAATGGTGTCAGGCCATGCGTTCTTTGCATAACTCGGCGAGCTATGCAAAGAACGCATGGCCTGACACCAATTCTTAAAATATTCTCGTCGAGGAATGGTAAAATTACGGTGCCCATGAACGACAAAGCCTGGCTCGCGCTCGAGGACGGGACGGTCTATACCGGCAAGGCGTGCGGCGCCGCCGGGGAGACGGGCGGAGAGTTCGTCTTCAATACCGCGATGACCGGCTATCAGGAGATCCTGACCGACGCGTCCTACGCGGGGCAGTGCGTCGTCATGACCTACCCGCTCATTGGCAACTACGGCATCACCGCGGGCGACAACGAGTCGGTCCGCCCCCGCCTCTCGGGCTTCGTCGTGCGCGAGATGTGCAAGACTCCGTCCAACTACGAGTCGGTCCAGCCGGTCGGCGAGTTCCTGAAGACGCACGGCATCGTCGGCATCGAGGAGATCGACACCCGCGCGCTGACGCTCAAGCTGCGCGACAAGGGCGCGCTCCGCGGGATCATCTCCACGCTCGACGGCGACAAGAAGCGCCTCGTCGCGAAAGCCAAGGCCCTGCCGTCGATGGCCGGCGCGAACCTCGCTAAAATCGTGACCTGCGCCGAGTCCTACTCCTGGGACGAGGGCTTCAAGGCCTCCGAGAAGCCGCTGCACGTCGTCGTGATGGACTTCGGCGTCAAGCACGGCATCCTGCGCTGCCTCGCCGCGATGGGCTGCAAGGTGACGGTGGTGCCCGCAAGCACGAGCGCCGACCGGATCTTCAAGCTCAAGCCCGACGGCGTCCTGCTCAGCAACGGCCCAGGCGACCCCGAGCCCGTGACGGACGCGATCGCGACGATCAAGCTCATCCTCGCCGAGCGGATCCCGCTGTTCGGAATCTGCCTCGGCCACCAACTGCTCGGGCTCGCGCTCGGCGGCAAAACCTACAAATTGAAATTCGGCCACCACGGGTCCAACCATCCCGTCAAGGACCTGACGACCGGCAAGATCGAGATCACCTCGCAGAATCACGGGTTCTGCGTCGATCTGAAATCTCTGCCTTCGACGGTCAAGACGACCCACGTCAACCTGAACGACGGCACGTCCGAAGGCATGGCCCACGCCGAGCTTCCCGCCTTTTCCGTCCAGTATCACCCCGAGGCCTCGGCCGGCCCGCACGACAGCCGCTACCTGTTCGAGCGCTTCCGTGCCTTGATGCTCGCCGGCCAGGAGGCGCGCTCCCGATGATGCTCCTCGTCCTGCTTGCCTGCGTCGCTCCGATCGCCTGGTATTTCTGGCGCGAGCATAAGCTCAACACTCCCTCGCTGCAGTGGCCCGCCATGAAGGGGGTCCTGGGCTTGACCTACGAGGCTAACCCGCCCCGCTTGGGCGGAACGTGGAATGGCCGCAAGGTGGCGCTCGAATCCCTGGAGGGCGCCGTCACCGTCACCACGTGGCTCAACGCCGAGACGCGTCTACGCGTCGAGTGCGGCCCGAAAGACGTCGTGACGCAGCGGGCGGGCATGCTCGTCCCCGACGCGGTCGACCCCGTCGACTCGTCATTCCGCGACAAGCTGCTGGCGCGCTGCTCGGACAAGGCGGCCGGCCCCCTCGTCTTCGACTCGACCATGCAGCAGCGCCTGGTCAGCCTTCCCGCCGTGGACTTCGTGGGCGAGCAGTTCCGAGTGGTGTGGTCCGTCCCCGTCATCAACGATCTGAACAACACGGAGGCCCTGCTCGGCGCGCTCTGTGCGATCGCCGACGGCCTCGAGAGCTTCCCGAAGACCGGAGCGATGCCCAATGCCCAGACGAAACGACCTTAA
>Ga0163144_10005280_pt1 | contig 28720 bp, 26 predicted proteins | sample OliLak19BULKMAT1_FD_123175 | JGI IMG/M metagenome (GOLD analysis project Ga0163144, IMG submission 123175) | Freshwater microbial mat bacterial communities from Lake Vanda, McMurdo Dry Valleys, Antarctica - Oligotrophic Lake LV.19.BULKMAT1 | ecosystem: Environmental > Aquatic > Freshwater >...
ATTCGGTTGTAGACGTTGTTGTTCTCCGCCTGCACGTTGCTGATGGTCCACATCTGACCGGTCGTGACGGTCTGGGTCACAACCTCGGTCACCGGCTGGCCGGTGGCCGGGTCGATGATCGGAGCCCCGGCGGCGTCGAGCTTGGGCTCCGTGGAGGTCACGGCCGTCGATCGCGTGGGCTGCAGGAGCTCAAGGCGCACGGCCATGGCCGCCATGCCGCCCAGGAAGAACATGAACAGCACCGCCGTCAGGTACATCACGCCGATCTTCTTGTGGTCGATCGTGGTGGCCCACCGCCAGACCTCAGACCAGAAGCCGCCGATCGGCGTCAGGTAGCTGCCGTCGTGGTGCCCGTGCCCGTCATCATGGGAATGCCCGGCATGGTCACCATGGCCGGCGTGCTCGGGGTGGTCGTGGTTGGTCGCCATGGTCGCTACCTCTGTCTCTGACACATGTCTTTGGCGCGCCGGCCGGGGCTGGCGGACGCGGGGTGTGAATCGGGAGCCGAATCGGAACCGTCATCAGGATGTGAATCGTTGGATCGTGCGGTCGCCGGATCGAGGCGAGGGAAGGGGAATCCGAGCGGGGTTGGGTGTCGGGGTTCAATGTCAAGGCTGCGGGGGCGGCTCGGGCTGCGGCTCACCGGGCGGGGGCTGCTCGCCGCCAGCAGGGGGGGTGACGGTCGCGGCCCCGCCGCCCGCGATGGCCGCCTCGGCCAGAGGATCAAGCGGGACATCGGCCAGGTGCATCATGTAGGCCATGATCGCCCCGAGTTCGCGTTCGTTCAGGCTGTCGGGTGTGAAGACGGTCATCTGATTCGAGAAGCCCACATGGAGCTGCGTGCCGGGGGCGTAGACGGAGTTGCGGACGTAGTTCTCGTCATACAGCACCCGCGTGCCGTCGCTTAGGGTGACCATGGTGCCCCAGGCGTTGTCCCACGTCGGGCCGGACCCGGCCGAACCGTTGACGGTGTGGCACGAGATGCAGGCCTTGATGTTGTGGAGAAGGGCGCCCACCTCCCACAGCGGCTTGCCGCCGGGCAGGCCCGTGATGGCCAGCCAGTCGATGCCGGGATCGTTGACCCAGGCCGCGTAGACGTGCTTGGGCACCACGCGGATGATCCCGATCATCTCCGAGTGGTAGTCGCCGCAGTACTCGGCGCAATACACCATGTGGTCGGAGTAGCGGTACTCCTCCTCAAACGCCTGCCCGACCGAACTGGGGTCCTTGTCCGCATGGACGCGCGTGTTGGGGTTGCTGGGGTCGATCTTCTCGGTCTCGAACCACACCGCGGTGTACCGGTTCGGGAAGATGTCGCACTTGATGCGCCAGTCCGGAACCCAGAAGGAGTGGATCACGTCCTTGCTGGTCATCCGCAGCTTGATGCCCGACTCCTCGGGGACGTAGAAAATCTTGCACTCGTTCAGGCGCCCGCCAAGGCTGGTCATCTCCGTGGTCACCCTCCCGTTGGCGTAGACCATGTCCCAGTTCCACTTCTGGGCCTCCAGCGTGATGTTGGTGGAGTCGCCCCGGGCCACGATCCGCTCGACGTAGTCCCAGAAGCCCATGAAGAAGATCACCACCAGCATCAGCGTCGGGATGATCGTCCAGGTGATCTCCAGCGGGGTGTTGTGGCTCGGGCTGAGCGGGGCGGCCACGCCGGCCTTGCGACGCCACTTGACGCAGAACCAGAACATCAGCGCCATGAGCAGCACGAACCACACCACGCAGAACCACCACAGGAACATGAACGTGTTGTCGGACGTCCGCGCGTCGCCGCTCGACGCCGCGTCCTCGAACCACGCCCAGTGCCAGAAGCCCTGGTCGGCCAGGAGCGCGGCGCGTCCCGTCACCGATTCGGTCAGCGGAGCCAGCAGGGCGTTCATCGAGGTGTTCAGCGGTGCGAGCATGGGAACTCCGACGGATCATCCCGGGGGGCCCGGGAAAGGGGATTTCAGGTCGAGGTCGGGAAGTTGGGGCGACGGAACGTGGAATCGGGGCGAGCGGGGCGCGATCGCGCCGGGTGGCGTGGGCCAGGCGACGAGGAAGCGGACAAGGAGGATTGGGGCAGTCCAGCCCGGGACATCGGAGCGACCGACGCCCCTGACCCAGCGGCGGTCCCAGCGGCGGAATCGGCGGCCGAGTCGGAAACCGCTGGCGAGTTCGAGAGCGAGCTGGCCGTTCCGTCGGCGTCGCCGCGCCTTGCCGACGCCTCCGCCGCACGCGGGGGAAGGGGGAAACCGGCCTCCGAACCGGCCTTGGCCGCCCGGGCCGCTCGTCGTCGCGATCTGCGCTTCTCCTGCCCGCGCAGGATCATCACCAGCCCGGCGATGCCCAGCATGCTCAGCACGCCGCCGATCTGCATCACGCGCCGTGCCTGGAGCGTGTACGAGCCCTTGGTCGGGTCGTAGTGGAAGCAGAACAGGATGAGTCGGTCCATCAGCGTCGCCGAGATCTCGCCCCTGCTCGCCTCGACCAGCGCGAGCTGGATCTCGCTCGCCCGCGTGTCGTAGTCGATCCCGTAGAAGTACCTGGCGACCTTGCCCTCGGGCGTCAGGATCATGATGGCCGGGGCGTGGGCGTACTCACCCGCGTCGGCGATGAAGTTGTACTTGAAGCCCACGCTGTCGGCCAGTCGCCGCGAGTTGCCCGCGGTGGCGGTGTGGTACGCCCAGCCCGCGTCCACCCTGTCGGTCCGCGGCTTGTTGTACGCCAACAGGCTGGCCAGCTTCTGCTCGAGCGCCATGTCGGTCGTGTTGGTGTGGTCGATCGAGACGACCAGCACGTTGAAGTCCTCGCCCACGATGTATTCGATCCTGTTCATCCCCCGCCGCAGACGCTCCATCGTCAACGCGCACACGATCGGGCAGTCGTAGTAGACCAGCGCCAGGATCGCGGGCTTGCCGCGACCGTCCCCGGTCCGCGCCCGCGGGCCGTCATTGAAGTAATCCGCCACGCGGACCATGTCGCCGGCGTCGTTCATCAGCGTCACGTCGAGGGCGACCTCCTCGCCCAGTTTCTCGACGATGTCCACGCCCACGAGTTCCACCGGCGTCGTCATGCCGGGCTGGGCCAGAGCACGCGGCACCCCGGTCACGAGCAGCAGCGCGACAAGGCACGCGACCGCAGCGACCGCGCCGGGCCGGCACATGCCGCCGACTCGTCCGAAACCGGAATGGAGTGCCCGCCCGCTCATCGCCTCGTTGGGGCCGGGATTCCAAGCCCGTGCCCCGACATCTCCTGCATCACGACCTCGATCGGAACCCGAACCCGCCCCTGGCCCGGCTCGACCCACCCATAACTCGACAGTTGCTGCTCCGCGACCGCTTTGGTCGCCCGCGCGTCGTTGGCCCACACCGTGATCTCCACCTTCCGCGCCCGCACGCCCGACAGATAGCCCTTGGCGTACACGATCGTCGCCCCGATGAACACCACCAGGAAGATCACACTGAACACGAACACCACCAGCAGCATCCACGGATTGGCCCGCGACGCGTGCTCCTCCTGCGGTGCGCCCTCAGAGTCCGTGTGCAGGTGCCACTGATCGACGTGCTCGTGATGCTCGGGGGTGTGCTCGTTGTGGCTCATCGTCGTGCTTCCCAGCCTGCTCTGTGGGTTCGATGCCGGAACTCCGGCGGTTTCCCCTGACTCCGATCCTGATCCCGATTCCGATCCGGAATCCGGGCCCCAAACCCGCCCGAACTGTCCGCCGTGCGAACCGGACGCCCACCCGCCCCGAGCCGTCACACATCGTTCTTGTGCGACAGCGCCTCGTGCATGCGCGGGTCCTTGATCGCCACCAGCGGCCCGCCCGCCACGCGGCGGACGAGCAGCCCGGCGAACAACGCCACCGGGCCCACCAGGCCCACCACGTCCAGCCACCACGCCACCGGCCCGGGCTGGTCAGCCACCGGCACGCCCGCGTACACCATGGGCCTGACGTTCCAGATCAGGTCGGCCGCGATCATCAGCAGCATCCACGCCGCCATCGCCGCCAGCCCGAGCGTCGATTCCTTCACGCGCCGGATCATCAGGATGAGGAACGGCACGATGAAGTGGCCCACGCTCAGGATCATCGCCAGATTCTTCCACCCGTTCTCGGTGCGGACGACGTAGTACGCCGTCTCCTCCGGGATGTTGGAGTACCAGATCAGGAAGTACTGGCTGAACGTGATGTAGGCCCAGAACACCGTGAACGCGAAGATCAGCTTGCCCATGTCGTGGAAGTGCTCCATCGTCACCGCGCCCGTCAGCCGTCCCGTCAGACGCAGCACCGCCAGCACCAGCACGACCGTGCACAGGGCGGCCTGCGCCACGCTGGCGAAGTAGTACACGCCCCACATCGTGGAGAAGAACCGGTAATCGACGCTCATGATCCAGTCGAACGCCACGAACGCGATCGAGAACGCGGTGAGCGGAAGGCCCCAGGCCGACATCTTGCGGGCCTTGTTGGTCAGCCAGCGGTCGCCCGTGCGATCCTGCTCGGTCGAGCACCGCCACAGCCCCATCGCCAGGATCGCCCACAGCGCGCCATACGCCAGGAAGCGCAGCGCGAAGAACACCGGGTTGAGCCACCCGGCCTTGTGCTCCAGCAGCATGTCGCCCGCCAGCTCCGCCTTCAGCCACGGGAACATCACGCCGCCGCTGGCGATCTCGAACAGCAGCAACGGTACCATCAGGGCAAACGGCACCCAGATCAGCGACATCAGGTTCTCGAACTGGCGACGCACCGTCGCGGTCCAGCCCGCGCCGATCAGGTGCAGCACCATGGTCCAGAAGAGCCCGCCCAGCGCGACGGCCAAGATCGTACACACACCCACCAGCGCGGACGCCACCGCGTGCTTGGGGCCATGCACCACCCCGCCCACCACGGTCAGCGCGAGCCCCGCGCCGCCCAGCGCGATGAGCACGCCCGACGCCCCGGCCCCCGCGCCCTCGCGAAGGTAGATGTTGTCGTGCGACATGGCCGGGTGGCGTGCCACCTTGTCGAGCCGGGCCTGAAACTGCTGATTCGTGATGGTGCTCACAGCCCGCCTCCGCTGCTGGCGTTGCCGATCGTGGTTGTGCCCGAGAGGCCCGCGCCCGTCCCGCTCATGCTGGCCCCGGTGCTGGCCGCCGGACGCTGCTGCTCCAGCATCTCACGGCTCGTGGGTGGAACGTCCTCGATGCTCCCGCTCCGCGAACGCTGCAACGCCCGGATGTAGGCGACCACCGCCCAGGTGTCCTGGATCGAGAGCGCGTGGGCGTATCCCGGCATCTTCTGGACGCCCGCCGCGTCGATCACGCCGTTGCGCGACACGCTGAACAGGTACCCGTCACGCCACAGGTGGCTCGTGGGATCGGGCGTCACATACTTGGGATCGTGGAACGAGGGCAGGGCGTACGACCACTGCTTGCCCACCTCGCCCAGCCCGTCGCCAGTGTACCCGTGGCAGGCCGCACAGTAGATGTTGAACCGCTCGCGCCCGCGCTCGAGCATCGCCATCGTCACCGGCATCGGGGTCGTCTCGACGTACTGCGTCACGCCGCCCGACTCATTGAGCGGCCCGCCGTAGTACGTCGACTCGTCCTCGCGCAGGAAGTTGGCCCGCTCGATCCTGAACGTGGACGCCCACTCGGCGTTGCCGGCCTCCGCCGGGTCCAGCGGAGACCGCGCGAATGCCACGGTTCCCTCGACCGGATGCCGCATGGTCCGCCCGTCCTCGAAGAAACGCGACTGCTCCTGCGGGTCCCAGCGGGCCTGGTCGTCCATATCCGGGAAGAACTGACGCGGGCGATCGTTGCTCCGCTCGCCACGGCATCCGCCAAGCAGCAGCGCGGCGCCGGCGAGTCCGACGGCGGCGAAACGCGTCACCTTCACCACGGAGACAAGCAGGCACGGAGCCAGGCCAGGGCCATTGGCCCGGCGATCCTCGCTCGGCAATCCCTGTCCGCTTCGTCTCATGGCCTTCCTCTGTGCCTCGGTGCCTCTGTGGTTCATCCGCGTCTGGAGGTTCATTCGTCGTCCTCCACAACCTCGACGTTTGTCGCCCCGGCCTTGGTCATCAGGTCCCGAGTCGCCCGCAGATCGAACTTCGCGTCGCTCGCCTCGATCACCACGAAGAACTTGTCGTCGCTGCTCCGCAGGAAACGGTCCTTCTTGAACAGCGGGTGGTTCCACCGCGGCAGCCCGTTGAGCATCAGCATCCCGAACAACGCCGTGAACGCCGCCAGAAGCACGCCCAGCTCGAACGTGATGGGCGTGAACGGCTCCCACGCCCCGTAAGGCTTGCCCTGCACCACCATCCGGTAGTCCACCGCCGTCATCCAGTACTGCATGATGAACCCGAGGGCGGCCCCGCTCAGACCGCCGGTCGCCACCATCACCGGGATGATGTTCCGCGGAATGCCCATCGCCTTGTCGATCCCGTGGATCGGGAACGGCGAGTACACGTCCCACACCTTGTACCCCTCGTCGCGCACCAGCTCCGCCGCGTGGTACACCGCGGCCGGGGTGTCGAACTCGGCCATGATCCCATGCACCCGCTTGCCGGCGGGCGTCACGAACTTGGCCGAGCCCTTCTTGATCAGGAAGGGCACATAGTCCGCCAGCTGATCCCGCGTTGGAATCTTGGGAAGATCCATCTCAGTGCCCTCCCTTGCCGCCGTGGCCCGGAGTGGCATGGGCTTGCGGCCCGTGCCCGGCGGCATCGCCGCCGTGGTGGTCCCCGTGTCCGTCCTCATGCTCCGGATGTGGATTGGCCTGAGGCGTCACCGCCTTCAGCTCCGACAGCGCGAACATCGGCAGGAACCGCATGAACAGCAGGAAGAACGTCAGGAACATCGCGCAACTGAACACGAAGATCCCGATGTCCACCCACGTCGGGTAGAACATGTGCCACTCGCCCGGCAGCCACGCCCGGTGCAGGCTCGTCACGATGATCACGAACCGCTCGAACCACATCCCGATCGTCACCAGCAGGCTCACGATCCAGATCGCCAGCGGTCTGGTCCGGAACTTCCTGATCCAGAACACCTGCGGGCTGATCACGTTGCACGAGATCATCGCCCAGTACGCCCACCAGTACGGCGCGTACCGCACCGCCTCCGGATGATCGGGGTCCGCCCCCGCCAGGAACGGCGGCATCAGACGGTTGAACACGAACACGTCCGCCTCATACTCGTTGGCCGAGTACCACGCGATGAAGAACTCCATCGCGTACGCGAACCCGACCATCATCCCCGTCACCAGGATGATCTTGGCCATGTTCTCCAGGTGCCGCAGCGTCAGCAGGTCCTTGAAGTTCGGGTACAGCTCGCGGGCCGGGATCAAGAGGAACAGCACCATCGCGAACCCGCCGAAGATCGCGCCCGCCACGAAGTACGGCGGGAAGATCGTCGTGTGCCACCCCGGCACCACCGATGTGGCGAAGTCGAACGACACAATCGAGTGTACCGACAGCACCAGCGGTGTCGAGATGCCCGCCAGCAGCAGGTACGCCGTCTCATACTTCAGCCAGTGCCGGCTGCTGAACCGCCAGCCCAGCGCGCCAAGCCCGTACACGAATGCCCGGATCCGGTCCGCCGAGAGCGGCAGGAACGGGACCGCCCGGGGCCGGGGCCCCGCCCGCAGCCGCGCATCGGCCCGGTCACGCAGCGTCGCCATGTCCGGGATCATGCCCATGTACCAGAACAGCGCGGACACCGTGAAGTACGTGCTCACCGCGAACACGTCCCACAGCAGCGGACTCCTGAAGTTGGGCCAGATCCAGTTGTAGTTCGGGATCGGGAACACGAACCAGATGAACCAGATGCGACCGACGTGGATCGCCGGGAACAGCCCGGCGCACATCACCGCGAAGATCGTCATCGCCTCGGCCGACCGGTTCACCGCCGTCCGCCACTTCTGCTTCAGGATGCACAGGATCGCGCTGATCAGCGTCCCGGCGTGCCCGATGCCGATCCAGAACACGAAGTTGGTGATGTCAAACGCCCAGTCCACCTGGTTGTTCAGCCCCCACACGCCGATCCCGGTGATGATCGTGTACAGGATGAGCATCGAGCCCAGCCCCATCACCGTGCCGAACGCGCCCAGCGCGATCAGCCACCATTTGCCGGGCTTGTTCTCGGTGTACCCGCACACGATGTCCGTCAGCTCGCTGAACGATCGGTTGTTCAGCACCAGCGGCGCGCGAACCGCGGGGTCCTCCACCAGGCTCCCGTCGCCGATGTCGGGCAAATCTTGCCCCACCCCGCGCGACGTGGCCGGGGCCAGCCCCGCCAGGCGTTCCGACACCGACTTGTCCGGATGAATGCTGCTCATGCCAGCAGGCCTCCCTTCACGCCCTCGCCCAGAACCGAGCCCAGAACCGAAAGGCTGCCCAAATACCCGGAATCCTCGCCCCGACGCGACGGCACCCGCCGGAACGTGTGCAGATTCGTGTCATGCTCGCCCGCGGGCACGCCGTGGTCGCCGCCCTCGTGCCCATCCCCGCCATGCTCGCCGTCAGACCCGCCGTGCTCGCCGTGTTCCCCATGCTCCGCATGATGGAACGGGTCCTGCTCCCACTCCGAACGCCGACCCTCGCTCACGAGCACGGGGTTCGGGTTGTCCACCCGCGCCATGTGCGTCGTCCGCGGCCTCGTGTTCAGGTACCCCAGCAGCATGAAGTTCCGCCCGCTCGCTCGCGTCTTGCTCACCGCGCTCTCAGGGTTCAGGATGTCCCCGAACGTGATCGCCCCGCTCGGGCACGCCTGCTGGCACGCGACTTGGAAGAAGCCCTCGGGAATCCCCACCAGGTCCTGCAGCTTGCTCTCGTACCGCGCCCGGTTCACCCGCTGCATGCAGTACGAGCACTTCTCCATCACGCCGCGACCGCGGACCGTCACGTCCGGGTTCTGGTGCATCTTCGAGATCTCGTCCATCTTCTCGCGAAGGCTGGGCGGGATGAAGTTGACGTTCGCGGGCCGCCCCACCAGCTCCTCGCCCACCCACGTCCCGTTGAACTTGGCCTGGGCATAGTCGAAGAAGTTGAACCGGCGCACCTTGTACGGGCAGTTGTTCGCGCAGTACCGCGTGCCGATGCACCGGTTGTACACCATGTCGTTGGTGCCCTGGCGACCGTGCACCGTCGCGTTCACCGGGCACACCACCTCGCACGGCGCGTTCTCGCAATGCACGCACGCCACCGGCTGGTGAATCATCGCCTCCGGGTTGTCCAGGCTGTCGCCCATGTAGTAGCGATCAACCCGGATCCACGTCATCTCACGCCCCTTGGCCACCTCCCGCTTGCCCACCACCGGGATGTTGTTCTCGCTCTGGCACGCCGCGGTGCACGTCCCGCACCCCGTGCACGTCGACATGTCGATCGTCATCCCCCACTGCGGCCCGGTCGCGAACGCCGGCGGGGCCAACCGACCGATCCCATCCCGGACCCGGTCCGCGTTGCTCGGCTCCGTACGCGAGTTGTTGTACGGATTCGGATACGCCCCGACGTTCGGCGGCGTGTGCGCCAACTCGCCCATCGCCTCGGCCATGTTCAGCCGCTGTACCGCGTGGGCGTAGATGTGGTCCGTGCGATCCTCGATCTTGTCCCCGAAACGCTTGAACCGCTCAAAGTCCATCGTCCGCACCAGCGAGTCCCGCCCCTCGATCGTCCAGTGGTTCTGCGTGCTCGCGATCTCGTACGAGCCGCTCACCTTCCGCACCGATGCCCCGCGGACCACCCACGGCGCCTCGGTCGTCCGCAACGCGAACACGTTGAACCCGGCACCCTCGCCCACCACGCCGCATGTCGTCCGCCCATACCCGGTCTGCAGCGCGATCGTGTTGTCGGCCATCCCGGGCAGGATCCATGCCGCGATCGTCATCGACCGCCCGCCGATCTCGACCTCGACAAGCCGCGCCCGCGGAATCTGGCGGGCCGTGTAGTCGTCAGGCATGATCCCCAGGGCCCTGGCCGTCGCGGGGCTGACCAGCGCCGGGTTGTCCCACACCACCCGCGTGCCGAACTGCGGCAGCTCCTGCAGCCACGACTGGTTCGCGAACCGCCCGTCGTGCATGTGCTCGCTGAAGAACACCACGTCCATCGCGCTGCTCGTCGGCGCGGGGCTCATCGCCAGCGCCAGCGCCGCCGCCGTCGCCCCCGCGAACACCGATGCCCGGGTCGCCGCCGGCACGCCCGCCCGACTCGTCGTCCCGCTCACCATGCCATCATGCAACGCGCGCCGCCAGCGACGCTCCGGATCCCCGCCCGCGCCCATCCGCCGCGACCACGCCTCCTGCACGATGTCGCGCCCGCTCTGGGCTGGCACCCGCTCCCCGGCGATCCGGTCCCCCTCGCCGAAAGACGCCAGCAGCGACAGGAACTCGATCTCCGACATCGCCGGCTCATACAGCGGCGCGATCATCGGCTGGATCGGCGCGATCGTCCCGTCGATCGACTCGGTGTCCCCCCACGCCTCCAGCCAGTGCGCCCCGTTGAGCGACCAGGTGCTGATCGACTCGGTCTCGCTCGCCCCCACGCTCAGCGTGATCGTGGCCGGGATCGCCGCGAACGCCTCGGGCGTGAGCCCGATGTCCACCGGCACGTTGAACACCGGATTCGTCTCCAGGCACACCAGCGTCCGCACCGCGTTGCCGCGCACCATCTCCGCCAGCGCCCGCAGGCCCGCCGCGCTGCTGCTGGCCTCGCCGGTGCGCCCCGCGCCGCCCTCGCCCATCTCGATCAACCCCACCGTGCGACCGGTGTTGCCCAGCGCCATGTTGATCGCATGAACAACCGCCAGGCCTCGCGCCCCCAGCGTTTGCCCCCCCACCACCAGCGATTCGCCCCGGTGCGCCACAAGGTCAGCCGCCATCGCCTCCACCGCGTTCTGCGGCACGTCCATCTCGCCCGCGACCGCCAACCCCTCGAGCGCGGCCCGCAGCCCCGCGCTCTCCGCCGCGCCCCCGCCCTCCGCCAGCCGCGCAAGGATCGCCCTGCCCAGCATCACCAGCGCCGCGGTCAGTCGCGACGGCGCGACACGCCACCGGTGATCGGCCGCGGCCCCGGTCTTGGTGAACCGCGACTCGATCGAGTACAGCCGGCTCATGTCGTCCGACGCCGTCATCGGACGCCGACCCGACGCGAACTCCCTCGCGTTCACCATCGAGCCCGCTTCGCAGTCCAGGAAGTCGCGATCAATCGACACGATCCGCTTCGCGCCCGCCAACGCCAGCACCTCGCGGCACGGCACGCCGAACGCCAGGCGCGTCCCCTCGACCGCCTCATCACCGCCAACCGCGTCGTACTCAATCCACGCCGCCGCCGGCCACCGCGCGATCACCGCATCCCGCATCGCATCCCGCGACGGGCTGGTCTTCTTGTCCGCCAAGAACACCAGACCCTGCCCGCCGTTGCCGTCGTAGGCCGCGAAGTGTTCGCCACGCCAGACCTTGAAGTCGTCCCACGTCGCCTCAACGCGCCCACGCACCGGGTTCTTGTACATCGGGAACTTCAGTCGGTCCGGGTCATACAGCCCCAGGATGCTCGCCTGCGCCCACACGCTGCTCTTGCCCCGGTTGATCGGGTGCAGCGGGTTGCCCTCAACCTTTGTCGGGCGCGCCTCGTGCGTCTGGATCAGCAAGCCCTCGGCCCCGCCGCCCGGCAGCGGCATGCTCGTCGCGTAATACAGAGGCTTGCCCGGGATCACTTCCTCCGGCACCTCACGCGAGTACGGCATGATGTGGTGCTCGGGACGCCGGCACCCCGGGATCGTCGCCAGACCCGCCAGCGCAAGCCCCGCGCCCATGAACTTGATGAAATCCCGCCTCGAATCCTTCAGCAGCTCCGAGGCCCCCTTCGGAAACTCACGCTCCACGAACTCACGGAACTCCGGCTCCTGCGAGTACTCCTCGATCGAGCGCCACACCCGCTGCTTGCCACGCCCGCCCAGCGACGACCCCGCCGCGCCGAAACCCGACGACGTCCCGTGCGCCTCCACCAGGTCGCGCGGCGCCGAGGCGTCTTTCACGACGCCCGGCGCCGCAGCGCTCGCCCCAGAATCTCCGGTCTTCTTCAGCGTCGATGGGCATTGATCGTGGCCGCTCATGCTTGCTCGTTTCCTTCAGATCCAAGAACCGATCCCCGCAACCGCCCCCAACAACCCGTTGCCCCACCTTCAGGACCAAGGGCCAAGAACCCAGGACCTCAGTGATGACACGCCCCGCAGTTCTGCGGCGGAGCCTCCAGCAGGCTCTCCAGCAGGTCCGCCGGCGTCACGCCCGCGTGTACGCGCTCGCCCACAGGCCTGCTCATCCACTCCTGCTCCACCCAGATCAGGTCCGTCACCTTGTCCGTCGGCACCAGCGACCCCGATGGGTCGCGGTGGCAGTCCAGGCACCACCCCATCGCCAGGCTGTGCGCCTGCGTCACCTCGGGCATCCCGATGATCTGGCCGTGGCACGAGTAGCACGACACCCCCGCGTTCACATGCACATGGTGCGGGAAGTTGCGGACGTAGTCCGGCAGCTTGTGGACCCGCCGCCACTGGATCGAGTCGTCGTTCGCGTACGCCTCGCGGATGAACGCCACCTGCTGCGTCGCGTGCGCACGCAGCCTCGTCTCCGCGTGGCACCCGTAGCACGTCGCCACGTTCGGGATATTCGCCTCGGCCGACTGCTCCACCTTCGTGTGGCAGTACCGGCAGTCCATCCCCAGCTTGCCCGCGTGGATCTGGTGGCTGAATCCCGCGCCCGGCTGGTGCGGCATATACCCGACCTCAAAGAAGTCGGGCGTCGCGAAATACCATGTGCCCAGCACCGCCGTCGCCAGCCCGCCGACCGAGGCCGCCGCGCCGACTGTTGGCAACGCATTGAGCCACTTTGGGAAGAGAACCGACACGCGTGCCTCCTGCCCGTTCCGGGCCGGCTCTGGCCAAACCCCCCGCCTCCGGGGGGATGCCGACTCAACCGAGTCCTAGGCCGAGATCGTCAGGTTCTCGGCCTAGAGTTTCTGTGAGACAGCAATTTGTCGCGTCCCAGCGCACGGTGTCAAGTCGCGAGCCCTTCAAACCACAACTGAGAACGAGTCTCAGCCGAATCTCAAGTTGTCCACATCGCCCAAACGAACGTCCGAGAATCGAAATGACCCAACCATTTTCCGAATCACAGGCCACCCCCACTCCCCCGACCGATAACCTCGGCCAAGCCATCGTCGCCGCCTTCGCCTCCGCGACAGCCGTCGCCGTGCTTGCCCTGATCGTGGCGGCACCGGCGATCCAGGTCGGGGCGGCGGTCGCCGGGCCGGTGCTGCTGGTGGTTTGGCTGGCGTCCGCAGCCCTGGGCGCGCGGCGCATCTCACGACGACGCGGGGGTTTGAGTGCGTTTGCTGGCGCGGGCACCGCCGCGCTCCTCCTGATTTTCCTCGGCTCGCTCCTGACTGAACCGGTCGTGGCCAGCGTCGGTGCCCCTCTAGGAATCGGGACCACGCAAGGCGCGACCACGCCGGTCGCTCGCCTCAAGCCCGAGGCTCCGCTGATCGTTCTGGGGTTCCTGGCATTGGGGTCGGTGATCGGGTTGGTGGGCGGGGCGGCGGCGCGGCTTGTGCCGCCAGCCAAGCCCAATGGCTGGCCGTGGCCCGCCCGGCTCGCGCTGGTCGCCACCGTCGCCACCCTGCCGCTGCTGCTGCTGGGCGGGCTGGTGACCAGCACCGAGAGCGGCATGGCGGTGCCGGACTGGCCCGGGTCGTATGGGCTGAACATGGTCCTGTTCCCACTGGGCCTCATGGCCAATCCTCGGATCTTCCTTGAGCACTCGCACCGGCTGTTCGGCGTGCTGGTGGGCGTGAGCACGATCGCCGTGGCGCTCTCCGCCCAGTTCTCAGCGTCGGGGCGGGCCGCGCCGCGGGCGGCGCGGCGTGGCGCGTGGATCGCCGTCGCGCTGGTGATCGTGCAAGGCGTGCTGGGCGGCACGCGCGTGACCGAGAACAGCGTCTTGCTCGCCACGGCCCACGGCATCCTGGCGCAGGTCTTCTTCACGCTGCTGGCGTGCGTGGCGGCGATGCTGACACCGGCGTGGGCGTCGCGGAGCGACGCGGGGGGCGTCGCGCGGCTGGCGAAGATCGTCGCGGGCATGTTGCTTGTGCAGTTGATGCTGGGGGCGATGTTCCGCCACGCCGAAGGGCGGTCGTGGCATCCGCTGGCGGCGCACGCGGTCCTCGCGTTTGCGATCCTGGTGATGGCCCCTGTCCTGGGCGCCCGCCTGGGCAAGGCGGCCCGCGCCGGCGTCGAGCCGCAGGGCGACCGCGCCGGCTCTCGCGGCACGATCCGGCGCCTCGGCAAAGGGCTGATGCACGCGACGGGCCTGCAGTTCCTGCTGGGCTGGGGCGCGCTGGCGGGCGCGTGGCTTGGCAAGGCTCGCGGGCCTATCCCGTTGCACACCCAGCTTGAGTCCGCTGCGGCGGTGCCCTTGTGGGAGACGGTGCTGACGACGGCGCATCAGGCCAACGGAGCAATCTTGCTGCTGATGACCGGGCTGGCGGTGGTGTGGACGTGGCGGCGTCGCACGAGCCAGGAGTGAAACGAGAATCGCCCCATGAGGCGAAAGCCTGCGTGTTGACACCGTCTGGGCGCACGAGTGTGCATGGCAACTCCTCCGCGCCGCCGGGGCGCAATGGGAAGGACCCCGTCGCCCACGGGTTGCGCGACGCCCAAGGCGGCGCCGTTCCACCCGTGGCTACACCCCGCGGCCCCGGTGGGGACCAGTGTGCTCCGTGAGTGCGTCGACGATCGAAACGGGGCGAGAAGCGGACGAGCCAAACAACCCACGAGGATTCTGGTCGCTCGAACCTGGCGCTGCGTGTTGGCACGCGGCCGGCGGCGCCGCACTCCTGCTGTCAACCTGCGGCCAAGCGGAACCCCCGTGTCGCTACGATAGAGGTGTTGCGGGCGTGGCGGAACTGGCAGACGCGCGGGATTTAGGTTCCCGTGGCCGCAAGGCCTTGCAGGTTCGATTCCTGTCGCCCGCACTTGCGGACCGGATTGCACGGGGGAGGCGGGCCATGAGCGAGCAGACCGGATTGACCCGTCGCCAGGTGATGGCGGTTGGTGCCGCGGCGCTGGGGAGCGCGGCGCTGGGTGGGCCTTCTCTCGCGCGGGCCGCGTCGCAAACCACAGCCGGGGCGCCCGTCTCGGCGAGGCGGCGGACCGTCCGGCTGGCCCACCTGACGGATGTTCACGTTCAGCCCGAGAAGGCGGCGGGCGAGGGCTTCGCCGCCGCGATGGCCCACATGCAGTCGCAGGCCGATCGCCCGGACCTGGTGCTGTTCGGCGGCGACAACGTGATGAACGTTGATTCGGCCGAGGGGGCGGATCGGGCCAAGGAGCAGATGGGCGTCTGGAAGACCGCCCTGCGCAACGAGCTTTCGCTGCCCCACCGCTGCTGCATCGGCAACCACGACATCCTGCGCAACCACCCGACCGACGGAAAGAAGTGGGCGATCGATGCGCTCGAACTGCCGGGGCGATACTACCACGTCGACCAAGGCGGCTGGCGGATCGTCGTGCTCGACAGCACCGACCCGCGTGGCGACGGGTACAAGGGGAAACTCGACGACGAGCAGTTCGAGTGGCTCGACGGTCTGCTGAGCTCGACGCCGCGCGGCACGCATGTGATGGTGCTGAGCCACATCCCGATCCTGTCGGCGGCGGTGTTCTTCGACGGCGATCTGGCCGAGGGCGGCGATTGGCGTGTGCCGGGCTCGTGGATGCACATCGACGCGGTGCGGATCAAGGACTTGTTCCAGAAGCACGCCACCGTGCGTTTGTGCCTGTCGGGGCACCTGCACCTTTCCGACCACGCGCGCTACAACAACACCTGGTACTGCTGCAACGGCGCGGTGAGCGGGGCGTGGTGGGACGGGGCGTACCACGAGTGCCAGACCGGCTATGGGATTGTGGATTTGTTCGCCGACGGGACGTTTGAGAACCGGTATGTGACGTATCCGTGGACGCCTCGGGAGTGATCGATGGCGACGGGCGTCGCCCCCCTGATCGGGTGGTTCGCCGCGAGGGGCGGAATACTCGCGCCCGCGCGCGTATTCAGGATAGAATCGTATGGTATCGGCATACGGGGAGGGATTCGGCATGAACACCACGGCGACGGGGGCGACAGAGACGGCTGAACGCCGTGATGAGGAGGCCTCGGGCGTGCCGGAGGTAGATCCCTCGACGGTGGATCGGTGGATGAGGTCGGGCCAGTGCGTGCTGATCGACGTGCGTGAGGCGGATGAGCACGCGCGGGAGCGGATCGCTGGTGCCCGGCCCCTGCCGTTGTCGGCGTTCAAACCGGAGCAGTTGGACGTGGTACACGGGCAGCGGGTGGTGATGCACTGCAAGAGCGGTCGGCGATCGGCCGACGCGGTGCGGCTGGCGGACACGGCCGACGGCCCGCTGGCACGGGCAGGGGTGGCGGCGTTCAGCATGGCGGGCGGGATCGAGGCATGGAGGCAGGCGGGGTTCGCGGTGGAGGTGGACCGCCGCGCGCCCGCCATCAGCGTGATGCGGCAGGTGCAGCTGGTCATCGGAGTCGGTGTGCTGGCGGGCTCGGCATTGGGGTACCTCGTCCACCCTGGTTTCGTCGGGTTGGCCGCGTTCTTCGGCGCGGGTCTGGTCTTCGCCGGCGCGAGTGGGACGTGCGCGCTGGCGACGGTGCTCTCCAAGATGCCCTGGAACCGGACGGGCACGCGCGGCGGGGTGTCGTGCGGGTCCGGCGGTTGCCCGAGTTGATCCCGGGCGTTCCGGCGTTTGCGCTCACCCAACATTCAGGAGATAGCCCATGGCGCATGATGCTGCCGAGTTCTACCGCACCTGGCCGGCCACAATGGGGGCCACCAAAGCGGCCAGTCCGGACCTGGGGAAGGCTTTCGGGCCGTTCTTCCAGACGCTGATGCGGGACGGCGCGCTCGGCGTCAAGCACAAGGAGCTGATCGCGCTGGGGATCGCGGTGGCGACACGGTGCGAGCCGTGCATCTACGCGCATGTGCAGAAGAGCGTGGCGCATGGTGCGACGCGCGAGGAGGTTCTGGAGGCCGCCGGGGTGGCGCTGATGATGGGCGGCGGGCCGGCGTACACCTACACGCCCATCGTGGTGGGCGCGCTGGACGCCCTTGAGGCGATGCGCGCCGCCGGAGCGTCCCCCGACGCGGCCCGCTGAGACAAACCGAGCGGATCAGGGTGGCGACGACAGGGCCGCCGCATGTGTGACGGCGTGCCCCATTCGCACGTCGGCCGACTCTGGCTTCAACGTGCCCAGCGTGTCGCCCCTCAGCGGCCTGTGGATCTCGACCACCAGCGTGTCATCCGCCGGCGGGCCGAAGCGGAACTGGGTGACGGTGTCGAGCACGGCCTGGGCCCACTCGCCCCGGCGCGCGTGGTCGCCGGCGATCAGTCGCTGGATGCCCGCGATCTTGAGCATCTTGCCCGTCTGGTCGCGGCACTCGATCGCGCCGTCGGTGTAGGCCACCAGCGTGTCGCCGGGGCCGAACGGGCGGGATTCGGGCAGGGGGTCAAAGTCGACGTCGGCGGCGGCCCCGAGCACCAGGGAAGTGGAGTGCAGCTCGTCGATGCGACCGTCCACGCCGCGCAGGAACGCGGGCGGGTGCCCCCCGCTGGCGTAGGCCATTTGCGAGCGTGTGGGGTCGAAGCGCAGGCAGAGGGCGGTGACGTACACCGAGTGGTGGGAGAGCGTGAGGTGGACGTAGCGGTTGAGCAGTCGCAGGACGTGCCCCGGGCCAGCGGACGGATCTTCAGCGAAGACGCGCTCCATCTCGCCGTGGAGGCGGTTGACGGTGAGGGCGGCCGGGATGCCGTGACCCGTGACATCCAGCAGGATGACGTTGGTGACGATGCCGATGCCGTCGTCGGCGGGCGTGCGGTAGACGTAGAGGAAGTCACCGCCGATCTGGCGCATGGGCTCGTAGCGGTATTCGACGCGGACCGGGCCGGTGGTGACGGGTGAGGGGAAGAGCGACTCGTGGAGTCTGCGCGCGTCAACGAGCTCGCGGCGCATCTCGCCGTAGCGGTTGTAGAAGAACTCGAGCTTGAAGTTGCCGAGGCGGCGTGAGTGGCGGAACCAGGCGATGAGGGTGCCGGGCACGCCCACCAGCGGGCTGAACAGCATGACCGCGATGTGGGGGGCGTACGCGCCCTTCTCGATGAAAACGCGCGAGAGGGCGCTCATGCTGATCACGCCGAGCACGGGCCAGATCGCCTGCTTGGGCGTGAGTGGCAGCAGGATGCACGCGATCAGGTGGGTCATGAAGAAGAACAGCCACCCGCCAGCGGGCAGGCCGCTGGCGCGGAAGATCACGCCCAGCACGCCGTCGGTGAAAAGAAGGATGGTGGTGGTGCGCAGGATGAGTGCGGGGGTGAGGTGCTTGCGTGTGGCGGCGATGAACGCGACGACATACAGCCCCGCCCAGAGGACCGAGAGGATGATGTAGATGGTCATGCGCCCCCCGGTGGGCAGCATGGAGCGGATGGCCGAGCCGATCGGGTCGGGCAGCATCGGGGCGAAGAGGCGGATGATGAGCGCGATGACGGACAGCGCGCCCATGATCGCGGTGAACATGAGGAAGCGCTGGCGAAGCAGCGTGTCGGTCTGACGCGCGAACTCCTCCCGGAAGTCGGAGGTGAAGACCGCGGTGGAAGGGACGGCGCTCACGGCTGGATGATCCTTGGGGAATCCACGCCCGACCTGTCAGAGGGGCTACCGGGAGTCTACCCGGGATTGGGCCTGGGGTTTCGGGAACCAAGCCGCAGGTGTGAGCTCCCGGCGGATCGCGGCGGGGCGAAGAACAAACTTTGGGGCGATTGCGGCTGGCTACGCGACGGTTGAGGATCGATGGCGATGGGGCGCACGGTCCTGGGGTGCTCACGTCCCGCGGCCGGGTTAGAGCCCGTGGGCCGCCCGGTGTTTGGCGAGAATCCCCCGGCAGATCGACTCATCCACGCGCGGATCGTCGATCCCCTCCTCGTACGACCCCCCCAGAACCAGAGCCGAGCGGCGTGAGAACATGTAGGTGTAGTGCGCGTGGTAGATGTACTCGACCGGCTGGGGGCGCAAGTGGACCAGGTGGCCGCGAACGGGGACCATGGCGGCATCCGCGAACACCTGCCGCGCCCCGAGGCCCAGGCAGTTCACCACGATGGGCTCGGGCAGGTCGGCGACCTGCTGGGCCCGATCGAACGATCGCTCGACCATCTGGACGCCGCTGGATCGCAGATCCGTCATGAGCCGCTCGAGGAAGATGGGGGTATCGATGAACAGGGCGGTCCAGGTCTGGCCGATCCGCACCGGGCCCTGGATCGGCAGGCGCTCCACGGTGCTCCAGTCAGTCACGATGCCGTTCTGGAAGAAACGCGGGTCCTGCTGGGCGTGGCCCGGCTCCCAGAGCGGGACGGTGCGGACGCCCCAGCCTTCCTCGGCCATCTGGGCGAGGAAACGACGCTTGGAAAGGGCGAGCCAGTCCAGGAACTCGCGCTGCCGCTCTGGAGTGTCGCCCCAGGCCACGCCCGTGGGCAGCCAGAGCGCACCGGCCAGCCCGGACGTGGTGTTCATGGCGAATGCGCCGGCATAGACGCGGACCGAGCGGCCCGCCTTGGCGAGTTCGTACGCGGTTGTCAGGCCCACGACGCCGCCGCCGAGCACCGCGATGGAGTCGCGTGGGTTCTCGTTTGTCAAGCGGGCGAGGACGCCCTGGGCGGTCCCCCAGCTGAGCGTCACGCCGGCCCCGCCGTGTCCGTAGTTGTGGATCAGAACCTTTCCGAAGGCGTGTTCGCGCTCGACGCGGACGCACCCGCGCCGGTGCGGCCTGATGCCGCAACGCATCGCGACGATGTCGTCGTCGCGCAGGCTGGGAGGGGGGAGAAGGTCCACGAATCCAGCGTATGCGCGGGGTGAGCCGATGGTCGCCGGGACATTCGGCGGAGAACCCTGCGCGAGCCTTGTCGTCGGCCCGCACCGATGGGCCACACCGGGCTGGCGTCCGCTCCGCCAGACCGGACTCATGACCGATTGCAAAGCCAATGCCGGAGGAGGGACTTGAACCCACACTCCTTTAAGGGGAAACGGATTTTGAATCCGTCGCGTCTGCCATTCCGCCACTCCGGCTCGAGGGCAAGTCTACGCCCCGGCCCCCCGCTCACGTCTGCGTGTGGTTCAGCACCGCGAGCTGCTGTGCCACCAGCCCTTGACCCACCGCGTTCCCGAGCTCATCCGCCCGCTTCTTCACCCGCATCACCCCGATCGCGCCCGTCCACCACGGGCGGTTGCGCACGATTGAGATCGCCGTCATCCCGTCGGGCATCTGCGCGATCGTGACCCCGAAGTTGCAGTAGGCGATGAACGCGCCCAGGAAGATGCCGGCCGCAAGGCTGCCCTTCTGGGCCTGGAAGGTCCAGGGCGAGGTCTGCTGCATGCGGAAGCCCAGCGAGTGGGCAGCACCCTGCACCGTCGCCAAGGCCTGCGACGCGGCGGCGTTGGTGACCAGCACGTTGCCGGGACCGGTGGGAGACGCGACCGCGATGGGGCCGGTGGGGGCGGTGGGGGCGGTGGTCATGCGGACAGCGTAGCAAGTCCTCGCGTGCCCGCAACCTTATACCGCAACCGCCACATGCTGGCGACAGTCCGGCGTGTGTTCGACCTGGCCCCACCCTGTTCAGGGGCGTGCGATGCAGAGAGACTGGTAGGGCGGCGAGTTTGTCGTGAGTCGGCCCGCGCGTCTCCCGCTTTGAAGACGGGCCGCGCCGCGGCCCGACACACATCTCGGAAAGGATTTCCATGCAGCGCATCACCACGCTCCTGCTGGCGGGCGTCGCCGCGTCCACGCTGGTCCCGCTCACCTGCCTGGCTCAGGACTACGTCGAGCCGTTCGAGTCCTGGCCCGTCGGGGCGTTCCCCCCGCCGTGGGTCTATGAGGGCCAGTTGCCACAGCCGGCAATCTCGACTGCGCTCAATCGCACCGGCGCGGTGTCCTATCCCTACGCCTGGCCCACGCCGTTTGCCGGCATGACCGGGGACCGCTCGCTGATGAAGCAGATCCCGCCCAACTCCCCGGCGTTCTCGTGTCGGCTCGCCGTTCCGCCGCCGGTCGCGGATCGGTTCCGGGCCGACCTGTCGCTGGCCTGGAGCTCGCAGTTCCGAGGCCTGATCGAGGTCCGCTTCATCGCCAACACCCCGACGGGCCAAGAGACCGTCCGACTGTGGTCGATCACCCCCACCGGCCAGCCCGGCGCGCCCTCGCCGACCGTCTCCAGCGCCCTTGTCGCAGGGCAGGTCGTCAAGTCCGCCACCTACTCGCTCTACCCCGACGACTGGAACGACCTGATGGCCGAGCACGGCCCCGTCGCGCGCGAGTGCGTCCACACCGGCTCGCAGACCATCTGGTACACCTCCCTCGCCACGCCCTCCACCTTCGCCCGGATCGAGGTGCGGGTCACGCCCGCCCCCGGCAGCCCGGGCGGATTGCTCGCCATCGACGACGTGTGCGTCATCGTCAAGCCCCCGGTTTGCCTGGGCGACGTCACCCACGGCGCGCTGCCCGGCAGCATCGGCTACGGCAACCCCAACGGCATCCTCAGCAACGACGACTTCTTCTACTTCCTCTCCCAGTTCGCCGCTGGCAACCTCCAGGTCTGCGACCTCACCTCCACCGCGCTGGTCGGCGCGCCCGGTTACGGGATCGCCAACAACATCCTCAACGGCGATGACTTCTTCTTCTACCTGAGCTTCTTCGCCGAAGGTTGCTGACTTCACGCCGCGCTCGCCGCTTCGCCAACGCGGAGCGACGCCGCGGCCACTTCCACGCACGGGTGAGGGGCGATGGGCCTTGCGTCCACGCCCCTCGCCCTTTCCTACCCTCGACTCAGCCCATGACCCAGCCAACTCCCGCGCCCTCGCCCCGCCCCGCTCCGTTCCACACGGTCGCCGTGTGCTCGTGGTCGCTCCGCCCGCACTCCCCGACGGACCTGGTCCGCTCCATCCGCGCCACGGGCATCTCTGCGGTTCAGCTCGCGCTCGACCCAATCGCCCGCGGCCACTGGAAAGAGGACGAGACCTTCCGCCTCCTCCGCCAGGCCGGCATCAGGGTTGTCTCCGCCATGCTTGCCCCCGCGGGCGAGGACTACTCAACCCTCGAGACCATCCGCGCCTCCGGAGGCGTGCGACCCGACTCTACCTGGCCCGCCAACCTCCGCGCGGCCCACCAGATCGCCGACATCTGCGCTCGCCACGCCATCCGCCTCTGCACCTTGCACGCGGGGCACGTTCCGGCTGACAATCCCGAGCGGGGCGTCATGCTCGACCGACTCAAGCAGATGTGCATGGCCTTCCTCGCCCGCGGCGTGGGCATCGCCTTCGAGACCGGCCAGGAAACGCCTGACGATCAGGCCCGCATCCTGACCGACCTGCACGCCGCCCTCGGCCCGGGCCGCGGGTCCGTGGGCCTCAACTTCGACCCCGCCAACATCATCCTCTACGGTGTGGGCGATCCCGTCGCCGCGTTGGAAACCCTCAAAGCCCACGTCCGCCAGGTCCACATCAAGGACGCGACCCGCACCACACGCCCCGGAACCTGGGGCGCTGAGGTTCGGGCTGGCGCCGGAGACGTGCCTTGGGCGACGTTTCTCGCGGTCGTCCACACCGCCAACCCCGCCATCGACCTCGTGATCGAGCGCGAGGCCGGTGAGCAACGCATCGCCGACGTCCGCGCCGCCCGTACGCTGCTTGAGACCGCCTTGCCCGGCCTGATCGATTCAACTCCAACCCCCACCGCCGCCACGACCCCCACTGCCCCCGTCTCGCTTCCATCCACGCCGAGTCCTTCCCATGCCTGACCCCATCCGCATCGGCGTGATCGGCCTGGGTTTCATGGGCTCCACCCACGCCCGCTGCTACCAGTCCGCCACCGCCGCGGGATTGCCCTGCCGCCTCGCGGGCGTCGCTGATCGCAGCCCCGATCGCCTGACGGGCTTGGCCTCGGTGACCGGCAACATCGCCACCGGCGCGCCCGACCGCCTCTTCGACCCAGCGCAGGTGCGCACGTTCACGGACCCGCTCGCCCTGATCGCCGACCCGGGCATCGACGCCGTCTCCATCTGCACCCACACACGCACGCATGTTGACCTGGCCATCGCCGCGCTCCGCGCCGGCAAGCATGTGCTGGTCGAGAAGCCGCTCTCACTCGAAATCACCGACGCCCAGCGCCTCCACCCCGTCGCCGCACAACACCCGCGTTTGGTCTGCATGCCCGCCATGGTCATGCGCTTCTGGCCCGGCTGGCCGCTCGTCCGCGACGCCATCCGCACCGGCATCCACGGCTCCCTGCGAACCCTCACCCTCACACGCCGCGGCTCAACCCCGCCGTGGTCCCCCGACTTCTACCAAAATGCCGACGAGTCCGGCGCCGCGCTCTTCGACCTGCACGTCCACGACGCCGACTTCATTCTCTGGTGCCTCGGCACGCCCACGTCCGTCACTTCGACCGGTGACTATCGCCATGTCACCACCCTCTACCGATATCCGGACGTGCCCCATGTTGTGGCCGAGGGTGGGACCGACCACGACCCGGCCTACGGGTTCCACATCCGCCTCACCGCCGTCTTCGAGCGGGCGACCATCGACTTCGACCTGGGACGGACGCCCAACCTCATCCTCTGTCAGAATGGCGTCCGCCAGGACCTCCCCGCCCCGCCCGAGGGTCCGTTCGATCTGGAAATCCGCGGCTTCATCGACGCGATCCAAAGCGGCACCCAGCCGATCCCGATCGGCGACGCGGTGGCCGCGATCCGCCTGCTCCACGCCGAGCGGAGCAGTCTGCTCGAGCGTCGTGAGGTTGCGACCTCGTGATGCCGGTGTGTGGGGTACATTGCCGCGTCATGCGGGCCGCACCCAAGTCAACGCCGCCCGCACGCCATCGGCATCCGGATATCGCGTTCGCCCGCATCTCTCCCTGGACACCACCCGCTCGCCGGTCCGATCAGGCCGCCACGCTCACCTTCGTTTACGCCGGGATGCTGTGCGGCCTGCCGCTGGTGTGGGCCATCAACGCGCTTCGCCCCCACCTCCCACCGGGCAGTCCCATCGCGATCTGGTGGGCCATCCTGCCGATCGCGTTCTTCGCGATCCTGATCATCCGGCGACGCCGCGGCCGGGACAGCACGCCCAAATCGGCCGATGCCTCCTGTCGCATCCACGCCCTGCACTTCACCAGACTGCTCGACCGCTTCGAACCACTCCGCGATGAGGTCTTCGAACCCGAGTCGGTCCAGGCCCCGATCCCCACACCCGAGCGCTGGTGGGAATGGCTCGGCGTTCTGGTTCTGGCGGTGACCGGGTTTATCCTGGCGGGGCTCATCCCGATTCTCAGGAGCCCGCCGCTGGCCATGGGGGCCGCGGGCGCCATGGGCACCCTCGGCCTGGCGGCGCTGGGCGTGTGGCGGCAGACCTGGTATCGGTTCTCTCCCGGACGCCTCGACGTGCTCGTGTTTCGCCCCTGGAGCGACCGCGCGTTCCGTAGCCGCTGCTACGACCTCCGCACGCCTCGCATCCTTATCGACCTGCGCTGGCGGCGCATGGTCCTCGACGGCGATGGGACGCGGGAGACCATCCCCCTGGGCGGAATCTGGGCCATGGATCGGGCCGCGTACCTGATCCTCCGAGCCGCGATCTCAACCGCCCCCACCCCACCTGTCCCTGCGGACCGGCTGGACGACTAGACGAACCAGCGACCGCCCTCCGTCCACGCTACACTCGCCCCGCATGAGCGAGGTCTCCCACCCGATCCCGTTCCACATCGCCCAGTCGCAAGGCACCCGCGCCTACGCGGCCCAGTCGCTGACGCCGGGCCGACGCACCGTGGTCCCCTCCGCCAGCCAGTTCGACACCACCTCATTGCGGCACGCAACGCCCCGACTGCCCTCGCCCACCATCGCGCGCCTGGTGGCCGCCCGAGTCCCCGGCGGCATCGACTTCTCCGCCGGCACCCCCGCCCCCACCGCCGCCGCCATTCCCTTTTACCGCCACCCCGCCGACAACAACGCCGCCGCCACCGCCCTCACGGCGGGCAAGGTCCTCGACACCACGGCGTAAGCCCGCTTCCAAACTTAACCCGGGGGCTCTGGCCCGCCGCTCTGCGGAAGCCCGCGCTGATACGCCACGCGTCGGGAATGCCGCTGCGACGTCGTCCCAATCAACGCCTCCTGCTTGCACCGCATGGCTCGGCAGAGCCCGAACCATGCCACTGCCCAATGCGGCCCCTGGTCGCTTCGTCACTTGGTCTCTTCGCTTCGCCTCACCCAACCCCCGCACCCTTGACTGCCTCCACCGCGTTCAAGAACACCCGCAGGCCAGGCGTCGGCCCTCGTCGCACGCTCTGGGGCAGCCTCGTCCACCACGGGTGGCGGTTCCAGTCCAGGAACCGCTCCGGGTGCGGCATCAGCGCGAACACCCGCCCCGTCGGGTCGCACACCCCCGCGATCGCACGCTCGCTGCCGTTGTAGTTCTCCGTGTACCGGATCGGCGCTTGCCCGCCCTCCTCCAGCCGCCGAAGCACGCCCTCATCTCGCGTCACCAGCCGCCCTTCGCCGTGCGCGACCGGGAACATCAGCACGTCCTCGCCGAACTCCTCCAGCCCGCGCGTCCACACGCACGGACTGCCGGCCCACGCACTGATCCCGACCCATCGATCCACGAACCGCCCGCCGATGTTGTGCGCGAGCGCGAGCGTCTGGCCCTCGCCCCCGCCGCTGACTCCGTCGCTCATCCGGCCCGGGCCGCCCCGCTGGTCGCCCGCCCCATCCCAACCCGGCAGCAGCCCGCACTGCACCATCACCTGGAACCCGTTGCACGCCCCGATCATCACGACGCCGCGATCCGCCGCCTCGCGCAGAGCCCCCATCATGCTCTCTCGCACCCGCATCGCATAGATGCGGCCGGACGCCACGTCGTCGCCGTAGGAGAACCCGCCGGGGAACCCGATCAGGTCATACCCCGCCACCCGCGCCGGCTCGGCGCACATCGCGTCCAGATGCACCAGGTCCACCGCCGCCCCCGCCATCGAGAACGCCCGACACATCTCCTGGTCGCAGTTGGTCCCGGGCGCCCGCATCACGAGGGCTCGAGGCGTGTTGCTCATGCCGGATGGTAAGTCCCAAAGCCCGCCGGGAGGCGGGCGGTCATGGTGCCCGCCCCGCCCCCGGGGCCGCCGCCGCAAGCCTCGCCGCCCCCCGCGCCGCGTGGAACTGGTCGACGCCCAACACCATCTCCCAACCCGCCCGCGCCACGTTCGTGAGTCCATCATCAACCATCGCGCGCAGCACCCCCGCGTGCCGCGCCAGCCCAACACCCACACCACCCATCAACCCCACCGTGTGAGGCCGATACACCGCGTGCCCAATCCGGATCGCCCGTGCCAGCGCCACCAACGCCACATCCCCCACGTCCACCCGCTCCATCAAAGTCTCCGCCGGGCCGCCCAACCTCTTCAGCAGCGCGGGCAGCCCGACATACGCCTCCAGCCCCCCGCGCCCGCCGTCGGGCCCCACCGGCACCGTCCCATCCGCCAACGCCACCGACACATCGATCTGCCCGAAGTGCCCGGGCGATTCGCCCGACACCCGCAACCCCGACATCCCATCCAGCACGCACGCCCCCACCCCCGTCCCCAGCGAGATCGCGAGCAGTCGCCAGGGGCCATCGGGTGCCGGGGCAAGCCTCGCGGCCAAGTCCACGGCCGCCGCGTGCGCATCGCTCGTCACGACCAGCGCGTCCCGGTTCCCGCTTGAATCCACCTCGGCCCGGTCCCCCAGTGCCGCCGCAACCAGCGCATCCAGCCGCTGCCCCACCACCGCGGGCACATTGACGCTCGCGACGACGCACAGCCCCGTCTCATCTCGCCGGCCCGGCACGCACAGACCCACCGCCTCGAAGCCGGCTCCACCGGTTCGTCCAGTCCCGTTCGCTCCACATCCATGAACCGCCTCGCGGATCGCCCCCACCAGCGCCGCCAGGTCAGGCCGCGAGTACCTCCCGCTCGACGCCTGACCCTCCACGCGGTCGCCCACCATCACCGCGGCCTTCACGCTCGTCCCGCCGATGTCGATTCCCAGAACTCGCATCGCGCGATCATACCGCCCGGCATAACCTCACCCATGCTCGACGCCATCCAGCGCACCACCGACGCGAAGTGGCCGATGATCCCGCGACTCGTCGCCGGACTCCCCCTCGCGCTCATCGGCCTGGCCTCCCTTGTCGGCGCGGTGCCCGTTGCGCCGCTTGCACGCGCCGCGGGCCTCCCCGCGCCGGACGTGCTGGCCATCGTCATCCCCGTCACCGACGTCCTGGCCGGGTTTCTGCTCTGTTTCGGATGGCTCACCCGCGTCGGCGCGGCGTTGGGCATCCTCGCCATGCTCGGCGCCATCACCCTCCACCTTCTCATCCCCGACAACCAGTGGCCTCAGCCCGCCAGCGGTGCCCCTGGCCCCGAACCCCTCGCACCCTTCCTCCTCGCCTGGCTCCTCCTGGGCGCCTGCATCCTCTCAGTCATCCGCGGCGGCGGACTCTGGAGCGCGGACAGACGCCAAGTCGCCTCACGAGCCGCGGCCCGAGGCGGCGGACTCGGCGCCCCCACCCCCCGCGTCAAAGCCCCAAAGCGCAAGAAGAACCAGCCCCCGGCCGAGGGTGAGTCGGTCTGGTGAACCCTTCTCCCCGCCGTCTTCGCCCGCCGGGCGAGGACGCCCCCGTTCGACTTTCTTGCTGCCGGAGGCGCGACTGAACTCCAACCGCCTTCAACGACTCGCGTTCATCCCCGCGCCTTCCGCACCCTCTTCTCAAACCTCTCCCGCCACGTCGGCCCCAAAGCCGCGATCTCCAGGCACCGCCGCGCTCCCTCCACATCATCCGGCGCGAGCAGCATGATCCGCGACACCTCCCCCACCGGCACCCGAGGCCCGCGCTCGCGCCGTTCAACCCGCTCGATTGCATCCCCCGCCCACAACGCCCCCTCGCTCACCACCCGCATGTAGAACCCCGTCCGCCCGCTCCCCAGAAACGCCTTCGGGAACGCCTTGTCATCCATCGCCATCGCCAGTGTCGAGCACGGCGTGCGCGGCTCGCTCACCTCCAGCACGCACGAGCCGATCCGAACTCGGTCGCCCACGCACACGTCGGTCTCATCCAGCCCCCGCGTGGTCAGGTTCTCGCCCATCGCCCCCGCCCCCAGATCAAACCGTCCCAGTTCGCTCCGCCACCGCTCGATGTTCTCCATCGTGTACCCGTACACCGCCTTGTGCTCGCCGCCATGATGCCGCAGATCGCCGACGAAGTCGCCCTCCAGGCCAAGCGTGTGGATCCGCACGGACCCGCTCACCGCCCGCTTGAAGATCCCGGTGGTGAGCGTGCCATCGCCCTTGGGCCGGGTCACGGGGCCGGAGATGTTGACCGAGAGAACGTGCATGGACTCAGGGGACTCCTGAACAACCGCCTCAACGAGCGGCATGAGGTGAAGTGACGGCGTGACTTCCAGGTCGGGTCCGTCGGGTGCTTCGTTTCTCAACCTTGGGCGCAAGGCGTCACGCGGCCTTGGTCAGGTTCAGCCTTGTCTTCCAGTTGTACGCGATCAGGTTCAGCGCGAAGTCCACCTCGTTGCGTCGTCGGCCCCGGTAGCGCACACGCCGGTAGCCCATGTTCTTCATCCACGCGAAG
>Ga0163144_10005281_pt1 | contig 28716 bp, 25 predicted proteins | sample OliLak19BULKMAT1_FD_123175 | JGI IMG/M metagenome (GOLD analysis project Ga0163144, IMG submission 123175) | Freshwater microbial mat bacterial communities from Lake Vanda, McMurdo Dry Valleys, Antarctica - Oligotrophic Lake LV.19.BULKMAT1 | ecosystem: Environmental > Aquatic > Freshwater >...
AAAAACAAACATGCTAGAAACGAGTATTTTATTTTAAGCTTCATTTAATTTTAGTATATTATTTCCAAACTTCGTTTTGCTATATGCATTTGGATGATTGTTCTCAGAGATGTCGCGTCTTACCAAGAGATTTTTATTAATTTTGTCATTTTTTAAGAATTTATCTCTATATTCTTCCATATTAATATGGTTTTGGATGATCATCGTATCGTTGTCAAGAAATATGAAGAAATATGACTATTCCCTAATTGACTTAGAAGAACTGCCCACAAGACCAAGGAATCATGAGATGTACTCACTACCAAATAATCAGACAGTGATGACTACTTGCCTACCTTTGCAAACACCCGACAGAGCGGCTGGGCTGGCGCGGCATGTGCCGGGGTCTGCGAGGGAACGAACGCCCCCGAAGTAGGGGTCATGCTGAAGTAGGGGTCATGCTGAGATTTGAGATTATTTAAAACAAATTGCCCCCAATAACCCTTTACTCAGGAACGTGAGCAAGTTGCGTAGGGGGGGTCTCAGTGCGAAACAAACCGGAGGGGAAAACGGTATTCTTTCTCAAATCTCTGCAGAATATCACACCTCGGCAAGTGAGGGCCGATTACCCTGCACTCGGAAACTAAAAGATTTCTTCCTCGGTAGGCAAAAGCAAATTTCGGCACACCATACCTGTCTTCAAAACACTTCGGGATACAAGTCCTGCATGGAGAGACACCTTATTATTCCATCCATCCCGCAAGAGGTCGGCATTGCAAATGTTATTGCTTGGGGCGTGGAGTTCATAATGAATAGGGTGGATCACACAATCGTCACAATTGCTGACCTGACAAACCCCCATATTTAACGTTTTCATACACTCATGATAGCCCACACCCCGGCCCGCCCCTCCCTCCGTCAGAGGGCTCATGATGCCCTTTTTAATAAGGTTCACACCGGCAACCTCATCTACAACACCTGCTGGGAGGATCCTCGACAGGATCTGCAGATGCTTTCTCTCAATTCCCGCAGCCGGGTGGTCATGATCACCAGTGCCGGGTGTAATGCCTTGGATTATCTCTTGGCTGGGCCCGCCCATGTGCATGCCGTGGACATGAATCCCCGGCAGAATGCGCTGCTCCAACTCAAGATGGCCGTGATTGGGATGAATAGTTTTGCCGATCTGTTCCAGACCTTTGGGGAGGGTTCACATCCGGAGTTTCCCGACCTACTACGGTCTGCACGTCCGGCGCTGACACCCTATGCGGCCAAGTTTTGGCGGGAAAAATCCGATTATTTCAAAAGCACCCACCTGAATCCCTCGTTCTATTACCGAGGTACCGCCGGACGGATGGCCTGGATCGCGCGCCAGAGTTTCCTAGGGACAAATAAAAATGTCCGCAAATACATGAATGATCTACTCGCGTCCAAAACCGTCGAGGAGCAGCAGGAACTTTATGAAAAGGTGCGTCCCATGCTGTGGAACGGTTTTGTGAAGTGGCTCCTGGCCCAACCTCTAGCGATGGCGATGCTGGGGGTACCGCGTGCGCAGATTCGTCTGATTGAAACCCAGTTTCCCGGTGGATTGACCGGGTACATCCAGACCAAACTGGAACATGTTTTCACGAAGATGCCTTTTCAGGACAATTATTTCTGGCGAGTGTACCTGACCGGAAAATACACGCGGGAGTGCTGCCCTCGCTATTTGCAGAAGGATAACCAGGACGCGCTCCGTGAAAATCTACCCCGTTTGACGACCCACACCTCGACGCTGGCGAATTTTCTAAGGGAGAATCCCTCCTCCTATTCGCATTATGTGTTACTGGATCATCAGGACTGGCTGGCCGCGCACATGCCTGAGGCTCTGACCGAGGAATGGAAACTTATTTTGGAAAATAGTCAGCCAGGAACACGCATCCTGATGCGTTCGGCCAGCCCGGTCATAGATTTTATTCCCGGCTCTGCGCGACGTCATTTGCGATTGGATACCGAGATGGCCGAGAAGCTGCATGTGTTAGACCGCGTCGGCACGTACGGGTCGACGCTATTTGCGGAGATCATCTCTTGAGTACTGTGCCCCTGCAGTCGCCGTCCCGGGAACTTTCCGATTATTACCGCTGGCACTCCCACATTTATGACATGACCCGGTGGGCATTTCTTTTCGGTCGCCACGAGATCATCCATCGCGCAGCAAGAAACTGTGCTACACCGAGGCGGATATTAGAAGTGGGCTGTGGAACCGGAAAAAATCTTGTGGCGCTGGCGCGGGCCTTTCCTAAGGCGGAAATTCTCGGGCTAGATCTTTCGGCAGACATGCTGGACCGGGCCCGGCCCAAGGTAGTTCCATTTGGCGGACGGGTGGGTTTGTTGCACAGGCCGTATGATGCGCCTGTGGCTGGGGAACGGAAGTTTGACCTGATTTTATTCAGCTACTCGCTATCCATGATTAATCCCGGATACGAGGGAGTGCTGGATCTTTGCCGGGAGGATCTGGATGTGGAGGGTTCGGTCGCCGTGGTGGATTTTCATCATTCGCGTGTCGCGTGGTTCCGCCGGTGGATGGGTGTGAATCATGTCCGCATGGAGGGGCATTTGATGAAAGCCTTTGGGGAACGGTTCGAACCCCGGTCCAGTGAAATTTGTGCCGCGTATGGCGTGCTCTGGCAATACCTACTCTACATCGGACGTTTGCGTGGCTAACAGCTCTATTATCAGAACTCCACGCGCCAACCAATAACATTTGCATGACAACTTATTTTGGGATGGACGGAAAAGCAATATGTCTCGCCCCGATGGAAGACAATCGGGACTCGTGATCCCAAAGTGAGGCAGAAAGAGAAAAAAGTCGCCGCAAATTGCCCATAGGGATTCTCGATACTGTGGTTCGGCGTGCTGGGCATGACTTTGATAGGGCAACTTAGTCCTCGTTACTGTGGGCCACGGGCGGAAATCCGAGAAAGCCAAATTTCAGTGGAAAGCAGGGCCGCTCGCCCCACAGGTAAATTGAAAAAAAGTTCCTCCATGGACTTCTGCCGAGAAACCCCATTTTCCTATCGACTTTAAACTTCCTCCTATTTCCCTTTCTTTGAGCCGGATAAAATCATTTAGCCCAAGGTTACTTGTCCCCCATTCACGATCTACCCTGAAGGGGGGGGTGAATTCTGGGCAGACGTGAGGAATCGGCACGTTGGATACGACCCTTTCAGGGTATATCCTTTGTGGCGGGAAGTGCATCCGCTACCCCGTTTTTGATCAAATGCCCCGGGAGGTGACCAAGGCCTGAATGGCTCCATCGGATGTACGCGGGTCGTCTCACCGCGCAAATCGCTCCCGACGACAACGGGGCCCGTCGCCCTACAGAATTAGTTTGGCCAACTCGTTCCACCATCTTTTGTATCTTTTCTTGGTCTTCGTGGTGCAAATTGCTTCCGGTGACTTAACGAGAAGTCGTCGTAACATTAAATTTAAAAAAAGAATGGTGCCGGTGGCGGGACTCGAACCCGCACGGATTTTGAAGTCCCCAGGATTTTAAGTCCTGTGCGTCTGCCATTTCGCCACACCGGCAAAAGTGAAGGTCAAAACGAAGAAAAATACTCTGTCAGAATCTTTTCCACCTGAAAAGAGAATTCCTCAAAATTTATTCTTTTATTTCGGCTTTGACGGGAGGGGCATGAATAAAAAACATTCCCAGCCACCCTGCCAGGAAGAAGACCCCAGTGGAAAGGATGGCTATTCGTCCCGAACCTGTGGCTGTACTCACTGCGCCGTAGGCCAGTGGTCCAGTCGCCGCCGCTAGGCGGGAAAATAACCCCCAATAACCAAAACTCTCAGCCGGTTTGTCAGATGGTGCGATTTGCCCGACAAAAGCACGGCTAGTACATTGGCTCCCACCTATACATAATCCGGCAATATTCGCCACGATGAAAAAGTGCGTCTTATCTTGAGATAAAACAGCTCCTAATACTGCAATCATCCATAGAATCAAGCTGCTTTGGATACTTAACCGTGTCCCTATCCTGTCTTGGAGGAATCCAAAAGTAAATGCCCCGATTGTGCTACTGATTTGGAGTGCAATGAAGAGTTTGATCAATTCGGATTGCGTGTAACCAAACTCCGCAGTGGCATAAATCCCCGCAAAAGCAATGACTGTAGATATCCCGCAAGAATAGAGGAAAAATACCCCGAGAAATTTCCAGAGAACAGGGTTGTTCCGAGCTTCTAGGAGAGTCCCTCGGACTTTTCTGAGAGTATAATTAAGTATATGATCATTTTTTTGAAGTTTTTCAGGTATTTTCCTTTCCTTGAGAAATAAGAAAGTCGGAAGAGAGCTGAGTGCAAAAAAGAGGCCGGTCGCGATAAATGCCAGTTTCACACCTGTAAAACCATAGACATTAATTTCCGATGTCATCACCCATTGAACCAATAATAAACAGAATAAACCTCCGCAATAACCAATCCCCCACGAAATACCACTGATCCTCCCGATTGTCTCTCTTGTTGATAATTCCGGAAGAAATCCTGATACGATATTTTCCCCGCTTGAATAGGCTACAGTACCTAATATAAAGAGAGATAAAGACAAATATAACCCATTTGGCATCACTCCAAGGAGTAAAGTAGCTAGAACACAAAAAAACGTCGAAATGAAGAGAAGGTTTTTTTTGGCTCCATAGATATCGGCTAATACCCCCACAAATGGGGCTGTTAATAACACTAACCATTGGGAAATCGAAAAAGTAGCCGCAAACATCATATCTGCGTCCCTTGCTCCTTTTGCGATTACTTGTGTAAAATAAGGAGGGAATACAACGGTAATGATGATTGTGGTAAATGACGAATTGGCAAAATCAAAGAAACACCAACTCCCAATTTCCCGCTTTGTGGGTTTTGTAACCACGGAAAAAACTAGAAGAACCCTTTTAAACGTAAAGATTCCATCGCATTTTCTTTTTCGTGATCTTGAGCCCTACCGGCACGCTCAGGCACTCGTGTGGCCTTTAGTTCTACAATTATATCATCGATATTCGCGGCATTACTTTTTACCGGATGAGTAATCGGATGGCAGCCCAAAGAACGAAACCTCTTTCCCTCACGAGAAAAATAAAGGGTAGGAATGGGGATGTTATTTTCTTTGATATACTCCCAGATATTTGTCTCTGTCCAGTCGAGCAATGGTTGTACACGCATATGGCCATCAGGAGGAATATCTGTCGAAAAGAGCCCCCAGAGTTCAGGCGGTTGATCCGCTACATCCCAAGTGCTTTCGGCATCACGTGGTGAGAAAAAACGTTCCTTTGCACGGACGGGGTCTTCATCCTTACGGACACCCGTAATCATCGCACGCCATTTGCCTTCGGCTATCGCTTGTTTGAGGGCCAACGTCTTCAGCTGTTCTGTGACTTTGACCGACGAATAAAGTTTACCGGTCTCGGGATCAATGTGTTCGTATCCCACTTTCCGGGATAAAGCATCTTCATTTCTTTTGACGATGATATTCAAATTATGGGTTTTTGCTATTTGTTCCCTAAACTCATACATCTCCGGAAATTCATAACTCGTATCAATATGGAGCAATGGAAAGGGTACATGCCCGAAAAAAGCTTTTTTTGCGAGCCACAGAAGAACACTGGAGTCTTTTCCCATTGAATAGGGCATGACCAAGGAATCATGGAAATGAAACCATGCTTCCCTCATAATATAGATACTCTGGTTTTCTAACTCCTCTAAATATGATTTCATAAGATCCTACTGCTAAACGATTACTTTCCCGATAGCAAATTGCTTTTAACTACCATCCCCCGATTGTTGAGTGAATTGCTTGGATATAAAAACGTCCGGGATAATGTCCGGTGGCGAGAATCTGGAAATAATCAGTGCCTTGCCGTTTTTTAGAAAAAAGGCTCAACAGAGTTACCACCGTGAGCATGATCTGCTGTATTCCAAACTTTTGATAACCTGTTCATGCCATTTTTTGACAAATCACATCGCTTATGATTTTGACCATGTTTTAGTTGAGATTTTAAATTTGAATCGTTATTTTAAATTACCTAAAGGGAAAATATGAAGAAAATTAAAATCTTATTTATCTGTGGGCTACTCACTGCAATAATAATCCTGAGTGGATGTGGTGCGAAAAGTGATCATTCCAGTGGGAAAGAGTCATCAACATCCAAAACGGTAAAAATAGCGGTTATCCCTAAAGGTACGACCCATGAATTCTGGAAGGCAATTCATGCCGGTGCATTAAAAGCTTCAGAGGAATTAAGCAGTCCCACGCAGAGACTCGAAATTATATGGCAAGGTCCCCTTAAGGAAGATGACCGAGAACAACAGGTCCAAGTGGTCGAAAGCTTTTTGAGTCGAGGAATCCAGGGTATGGTCCTAGCCCCCTTGGATGCAAAAGCACTCGTGACTTCTGCTGAACAAGTTATTCAAACCGGAATTCCTGTCGTCATATTTGATTCTGATCTCGATTCAACAAAACCCGTTTCTACGGTAGCTACAAATAATTACAAAGGCGGGCAAATTGCTGCGGAATATCTGGGCAAATTGCTCGGAGGCAAAGGAAAGATTATTATTCTCCGTTACGCCGTAGGTTCTGCCAGTACAGAACAACGTGAAAAAGGATTTATTGATACGATTAAATCCCAATTCCCCGGGATTAATATCGTTTCCAGTGACCAGTATGCTGGCCCCACCCGGGAAACCGCTTATCAGTCATCTCAAAATCTTCTGAGCCGTTATGCTTCAAATATTGAGGGAATTTATACACCCAATGAATCTTCGACAGCGGGAATGATTCTTGCCTTGCGCGATTCGGGAAAAAGCCTGGGTAAAATCAAGCATGTGGGATTTGATTCCGGTGAATTGCTCATTGGTGCACTCAAAGACGGGGACATCCAAGGGTTAGTGGTCCAAGACCCCTACAAGATGGGATACCTCGCGGTGAAAACCATTTTTGAGGTAATCGGGGGGCATCCTGTGCAGAAAAGAATAGATACATCTGTCGGACTCATTACACTACAGAATCTTCATACTCCCGAGACTCAATCCCTCTTGAATCCTGAAAATCACCCCTGATGTCTTCCGAGACTCTCCCTCATTCCTCTCCCCTATTGATGGAAGTTAAAGGAATTACAAAATCCTTTGGCCATACAAATGCTTTGAATGGAGTCGACTTTAAGCTCCACCAAGGCGAGGTGCTCTGTCTGATCGGCGAAAATGGAGCAGGGAAAAGTACCCTCATGAAAATCTTAAGTGGGACTATCCTCGCTGATAGTGGTGTTATTTCTTTGAATGGATCGGATTTTAAACCTGAGAACCCCCACCATTCCCGCTGCTCAGGCATTTCCATGGTTTATCAGGAACTCAGTCTGGCACCGCATTTGACAGTTTCTGAAAACCTTTTTATGGGGATAGAACCTTCCAAATTAGGAATCATTGATAAAAAGACAGTCGAAGAAAAGACCCTCGGGATACTCCGGGAAATAGGATTAGACGAATCCCTCAAATCAACTCCAGTTCATCACTTATCCCCCGCCCAAAAACAAATGGTTGAAATCGCGAGGGCACTGTTGTCAGCCCCCCAAATATTGGTTCTTGATGAACCCACCAGTAGTCTGGGAGAAAACGAGATTAAAAAACTTTTTCATTTGATCCATAAAATCCGGAAACAATCCATTTCCGTTATTTACATCAGCCACTTTCTGGAGGAATGCCTAGAGATCGGTGACCGGTATCTGGTGCTCAGGGACGGCAGCAGCGTTGCCGAAGGGGTTATTTCCAAAACAAACACACAAGATTTAATTCTCCTGATGGTAGGTAGGAATGTGAATGAAGTATATCCTCGCGTCGTGCACAAACATGGAAAAGCAATTATACATATCGAGAAAATTGCGGGGATATCCAAACCACAATCAGTTTCCTTTGATCTTTTAGAAGGTGAGATACTAGGGATCGCCGGATTGATCGGCACTGGCAGAACAGAAACACTGAGACTGCTCTTTGGACTGGATTACCTCAAAGAGGGTGTAATCGAGTATTCTGGACGAAGAATCCCCCACCCCACGCCACAGGACCAAGTAGAAAGGGGGTTTGGATTTTTGAGTGAAAACCGCAAAGAAGAGGGGTTAATGTTGAATGCGTCCATAGAGGAAAACACCATGCTTTCCAGTTGGAAAAGATTTGCCCGACACGGACTCATAAACTTTAAGAAAGCTGAGAAGGTAGCTTCAGAAAAAGTCTCTGTTTTGAAAACCAAACATCCCGGCATCAATCAATGTATCTCTACCTTATCCGGCGGCAATCAACAAAAAGTCGCAATCGCACGGTTATTAGCGCAAAATGCACAGGTTTACCTATTAGATGAACCCACGAGAGGAATCGATATTAACAGCAAGGTTGAAATCTATAGATTAATCGGGCAATTAGCTGCAGAAGGGAAATCCATTATTATTGTGAGCTCATATCTCCCAGAGCTTTTTGGTATATGCGACACGCTTTGCGTGATGAACCGTGGGCGCTTGGGCATCAAGAAAACTATCGCTGAATGGACTCCTCACTCGATCATCCAAGAGGCACTCGCATAATTTTATGAAAGAAAAATTCCAAAACCCATTTAAAAAACTCTCCCCTTACAGCTCCGTATTAGGGCTGCTTTTTGTATTCCTCATCTTTGCGATTCATCCTACATCAAGGGATTCCTTTCTTACTGAAAGTAATTTCAAGGTTATTTTGACCCAATGTGTCATCGTGGGGATTGGGTCAATCGGAATGACCATGATCATTGTCAGTGGGGGAATAGACTTAAGTGTGGGATCAACAATCGCCCTCACAAGTGTCGTGGCGGCTGCCGTCCTGAAATCAGGGGCTAATCCCCTGACAGCGATTCTAGCAGCAGTATTTGTGGGTATACTTGTCGGTTTGATCAATGGTGGCTTGATTGTTGGTTTACGACTCACCCCCTTCATTGTGACATTAGGAATGCTCGGGATTGCCCGGGGATTATCAAAATGGGTGGCGAATAATCAGACGATCTATATTCCCCCGACTTGGATCAATGATATTATGCAGGTTTTCCCAAAAATAACTTCCGTTTCGTTGTTAGGAAAGTTACGTGAATCTATTCCTTCACTCGGCATTCTTTATGTCGCCCCTGGTGTTTATATTACAATTATCCTTGGAGGATTAATGCTCTTTATTATGGCCAGAACGGTTTTTGGACGTCACATCTATGCTCTAGGATCGAATGAGTCTTGTGCCCGTATTTGTGGAATTAATACATCCAAGGTAAAAATATTTATTTATGCCATGGCTGGGGCATTCTTTGGTTTGGCCGGGTTAATGCAAATGTCACGGTTGCAACAGGGGGATCCCACCACAGCCGCTGGACTAGAGCTTGATATTATCGCTGCTGTCATTATCGGCGGGGCAAGTCTATCAGGGGGATCCGGGAATATCATTGGCGCACTCGTGGGGGCACTCATGATGGTCATCCTACGTAATGGTACATTTCAAATGGCTCTCCCGAGTTATATCCAAGAGATCATGATCGGATGTGTGATCGTTTTAGCAGTGGCCATTGACCATTTCAAAAAAAAGAATCAAAGTGCCTAGCCTTGCAGATTTGAAAATACATGGCTAAACTCACCTGTAAGTTTCCCCGACTTATGACCATTTCCCAAAAATATAAAGATCTATTTGCATCTTTCATTCCTGGATTAATATCTGGTTTTATCATCATATTTTTGGGGATACTTATTTTTTACTTCCAGCATAAGGGTTCAGGGCATGATTTATTCTCTCAATTAGCCCACAATCCTTTTTTTTATTTTTCACTCACTATACCATTTATTCTAGGGAAACTTCTTTCCCGCAAACAGTTAACAACAAATAATGCTTACACCATCTCAGAAGGGAACTTGATCCACCAATACTTTAGCCAGTGGATTAATTCCCTCTATGACGGGACAATTATCCTGAATGCAGATTTTGATATAGTTAAATGGAATAAAAAGGCCGAACTCATCCTTAGATCATCAGGAAAAATCAGGCAGGGCAATCCACTCATCTCTTTTATCCCCGCTCAAACGGTCTCACAACTTCAGGAGTTAAGCCAAAATCAAGATGTTGCGGCTACCGTTTTTAATCTTCCAGCAGGTCCTTGGCGGCAAGCAAATGTCCGACTCGGTATTACACTCGCAAAGCTTAAAACATCCGCAAAGCCGGTTTTCCTCCTTCTTGTACATGATTTACAAACAAGTGATGAAACACTCTCCGAAATCCAAAAAGCGCAACAGTATTCACAAAGCATCATCGATTGTTCATCGGAAATGATTATCTCGGCTGATTTAGACCGTTGTATTACTGAGTTCAACCACGCTGCTGAAAAAGGGTTTGGTTTTTCAAAAGAAGAGGTTATGGGGAAGCCTGTAAGTATACTCTATGATGATATAGAACAGTCCGAAGAGGTGAATGTAACCCTTAATGACCGCGGAATTGTGACTCGGGAAATAAGGAATAGAAAAAAAAGCGGGGAAATTTTTTACTCCATACTCTCAGCCTCTATTCTCCGTGACTCCCAAGGCAAACCGACCGGATACATGGGGTTATCCCGCGACATCAGCAGGGAAAGGGAATCAGAGATGATTCTTAAGGAAAATGAAGAACGTTTCCGCTCATTATGTACATCATCACCCGTGGGAATCATCCAGACTGATAGTCAGGGAAATTGCATATATTGTAATGACCAGTGGCTCGGATTGTCAGGTCTCTCTCAGGATCAATCTCACCTGCTCGGGTGGATGTATGCCTTTGTCCCAGAAGATCGAGAGAGTCTGAAAAACTTTTTTCTTAGCAACACCAGTAATATTCATCTCAAACAATGGGAGCTCAGACTTAAAAATGCACAAAATAAACAAAAATGGGCGCAATTTAGAACATCGATTATTCAGCTGCCCAATGGTAAAAAGGTAGGGTATGTACATACGGTTGAAGATATAACTGAAAGGAAATGGGCCGAAGCAGAACTAACCAAAGACCGACGCTTTCTCAGGCAAATTGTCTCCGATGCGCCTATGGCTATGGCTATGTTCGATCAAAATCTTACCTTTATCTCGACTAGCCAGAAATGGTTGGATGACCACCCCTCTCACATCCCAAATCTCAATGGGGTATCTTTCCAAAGTGCCTATACGGAATTTTCAGAACGTTTCCGCACGATTCTACTACTCGGATTACAAGGGGAAACTCTTTCCAATCCTGAAGAATTATTTATCAATAAGAATGGCTCAAAAAAGTATCTCCGCTGGGCCATTACACCGATCAGCTATAAAGGTTCAGGAATCGATGGCGTTATTCTCGTCACAAGTGATGTGACAGACATTATCCATGCACGTGAAACAGCGATTGAAGCAGCAAAAATCAAGTCCCAATTCCTCGCAAATATGAGCCATGAAATCCGTACCCCCATGAATGGGGTCATTGGTGTCACTGACCTTTTACTTGGAACTCCCGTAACCGTGGAACAGAAATCATTAATTAATATTATTCGATCAAGTGCTGAAACACTCTTACGAATTATCGATGATATATTAGATGTATCAAAAATTGAAGCCAACAAGATCGAAATTGAAAACCATCCTTTTAACCTTATCCAGAGTATTAAAGAGACATTTTTTCTACTCGAAACAAAGTCCCAATCCAAAAATATCGATTTTACTTATTCCATCACCCCAGACTGCCCCCAGTTTATCGTCGGTGATATGCACCGACTTAAACAAATCCTCATGAATTTACTCGGGAACGCATTAAAATTCACTGAAAGTGGTTCTGTAAAACTTTTCTTATCGTCCATTCAAAAGAGTGGTGAAATCCATCAATTCCATTTCACTATTTCCGATACTGGGCCGGGAATCCCTAAGGAAAAAATGAATAGGCTATTCCAACCCTTCAGCCAAATTGATTCTTCAATTACCAGGCAATTTGGGGGAACCGGACTGGGTTTAGTCATCAGTAAACGTTTTATTGAATTGATGGGGGGAAGCATCACTGTCATGAATAAAAATGAAGGGGGTGTTGAATTTATCTTTGATATACCTTTTGAGGTACTCAGTAATCATGGTTTAAACACGCACCTCCAAAAGTGTGAATCATCTGAAATTGACCGTAATTTCTCATTCAAATATCCACTCGATATATTGGTCGTTGAAGACAATGAAGTTAATCAGAAAATCATCAGTCTTTACCTTACCGAGATGGGTTATAAACCCGATCTTGTTTCTTCAGGGGTTGAATGTCTGGAAGTTGTCAGGAAAAAGAAATATGGTTTGATCCTGATGGATATTCAAATGCCTGGTCAGGATGGCATACAAACCATGAAGATGATTTTTGATAATAACCTATTAATCAACTGTAAAATCGTTGCACTGACAGCTAATGCCCGGTCAGAAGACAAAGAGCAATGCCTGAAAGAAGGATTTTCTGATTATTTAACTAAGCCACTACGGGCCGCCACCCTCCAGACAATGATCGAAAAACATTTCTCTCATCTGAAAAAAACAGAAAAACAAGTGATAGATTTGGATAATAGTTTTTGGCAGGAAATTTTGAATATGCAGAAACAGGGACAAAAAGGGCTTGTAGGCGAAACAATCGATCTTTTTCTACAGCATGCCGACGAGCAAATAAATCAATTATTCCTGGCAATTGAGAGGAATGACCAATCCCTCATTTTAACCCACGCCCATGCCCTCCGCGGTGGAGCCATTAATTTCGGGGCTTCAGAATTTTCCCTGCTTTGTGAGCAACTTGAATATTCAGACGGCAAGACAAACATACATGACCAACAAGAAATTTATCAAAAACTTAAATCAGAACACGAACTGCTTACAGCCGAATTAGCGAAAATTAAGAATTCATTTCCCTAATCTGAAATTATTAGACTATTTCGGCTGAGGATGGATCAAAAGTTCCGATCGTGATTGACGTAGTGGCGCTCAATTTGCGCGGCCAATTCTGCAGAAAAATTCTCCATTTCCACTGTCAAAGATCTCACGCTGGTGATCAAGTAATTATATCCAAACATAGCAGGAATAGCGACAGTCAGGGACAATGCAGTTGTTATCAGTGCTCCTGAAACACCCGGTGCCATCGCGAGCAGATCAGCACGACCGGCCAAGGCAATTCCTGTAAATGTATCCATAACCCCCCATACAGTGCCTAACAAACCAAGAAACGGGCCTCCACTGACTGCGGAAGCTAATACAATCATTTGTGACTCCAACCTCAGACCTTCTTCACCGACAGCCCTATCCATGGCTGCCCGGATAGATTCCATCTCGATGGGTCGGATTTTGCCGGCAGTTGATATCCTTGCCTTATAAGTCTCATCGCGTTCATCTGAACCCAAAAGTAAATAAGAAAGCTCCTTGCACGCAGCTTGGTAAATTTCATAGAGAGGACATTCTTTATAATTCACCCTTGCCTCATACATACGCAATGGTTTCCGATCTGCACGAAACACGTTGAGAAAATCTTTCGACTGTTTTTTAGCCATTTTCAAAGAAACAAACTTTGTCAGCATGATCGACCAACTATAAATAGAAGCTATAAGCAGGATAAATAAAATGACTTTACCGGCAAGATTTGAATGCTCTACTGCATAAGTAATGCCTCCTTGGTTGGAGGTAGCCCAGAAAATTATACTCGAATCCATATAAGTGGTTGTACTTTAATTATCTGCATGATCTTGTCAACCGTATTGAGTATGTGATTGTCACATAAAATTCACTGGCTATGTTCAAAAGAACCACAGTAAGATGTTATGATGAAGCATCTAAAATTATTCATCTTATTAAATTTTCTAATATTTTCCTCCAATAAAATAATGGCGGACACCGTTGAAGTCCTTAGTCCTAGTGTCAATCATTCTTATGCTTACGGCTCAGTCACGAGTACATATTTGGAGTGGGAAGATGAAGAAACAACCATGTGGGCTTATGTTAACTACTCAAATACCCCCTACGCACAGGGCGAACCAAATCAGGATAGTGATCAACTCCGTTTCAAGATACCCAATGTCACTTTTAACGCCTCGTCGGGACTTTATTCATTAAAAAACTCGAAGGGTGTAATGATCCCCTTTGCACAAAAGAATCCCACCAGCCAGTTAACGAAAAAAATCACACCCCTGTCATCCACCCGCCTCACCATTGATAATATGGGGGGTACATTTATGCTCTTTATTACCGCCTGTAATAGCGGTGAATTCTCTAATGACTCAATGCCTTGGGTTATCCGGACACGTGGTTTTGGAGCGGGGAATCTTATTAGTCATGAAACTGCAGTCCCGTAATCATTAAGATTCTGCCTGATCCCCAAGGGGCTAAGAACTGCTACATCCATCCCATGAATCAACTTTTTATCAGACGGGCAAATGGTGGCTAAAGCCCCTGATAGTGCCGGTTTGTTATCAATCACAAAATAATAGGGGCATAAACGGACACGCCCCTTCATCAGAGTGACTTGGTCACTCCCTGAAATATAATTTTGTCCGTAAATCTTGGTTGCTGAGAATTTTTGAATAATATACGGATTATGGGGAAAACTTGATAAAGCCTGATCGATCACTTTTTTCCACTCATCCTGAGGTAAATCACTTCCATAATACACCCCTTTTGCCCCCCATGCCATCGGTGAAAAACCTGATATTTTGACAATCCAATCCCTTTCTTTTTGGGAAAAGGCCTTAAGTCCATCCCAGTGATTAATCTTCAGTCCTGAAAGCAATGCCTGTGGAGGAAGTGGTGATGGATCCATAATCGTCGTGGTAGGAATCAAGGAATCCATGATTTTCATCCCTTTGTCACCGAGTTCACGATGCCACTGGTCTTGAAGTTCAGGATGCCGAAAAAGTGAAAACCACATTTTTTCTTCTAATACAGGCTTAATAGGAGGGGTGATATGAACAAATTGCTTTTCTACCGCTTCAAGGAGTGCAAGTTGTTGGGGGATATCGGGCAAATCAAAAAGCTCAAAAAAACGGTAAATCACATCAATTTTGAAGTCTCCACAAAAAACGGCATCATCCCTATAATCCAACTCTGGGGGGGAAACAACTATGACCTTAGCATTAAATTTCACCATTTCAGATGCAATCCAATCCATCTCCGGACGATACATGTATGACTCATCCGACACGCAAAGAGCAATTTGTGTTTGAGCCCCTTTGCCTGTGATTTCCTGGAGTGTCCTCATGAAGTGGATAACCATTTTCCCGTTAGAACCTAATATCCCCTCCTCTATCTCCTGATAGACCTGATTTAAAAAGCCAGTTAATCCAATCCCACCGGGGACTGAATCAAGCTCCGTTAGGGAAAATCCCTCTTCTGTTAAAAGCAGGTCAGGGCGCAATACCCTCGGTAAATCCCCATTAAATTTCTTCTGCCTAGACAATGAAACAATCGACACCGGTTTCCCCATGTCCATGTATTGAGAAACCCAAGGGGATTTATTTTCTTTCCAACTCCTCCGATAAATCAGGTTGCATGCCTTGTAAAAAGAATAAATAACATTTCCCAATATATCTAAAAATGCCATTTGCTCAGCGGGCAGGGAAAAGGCTTCTGAAGCAATCCTGAAAGTCTCACCTTGAAAAAGCTCTTTCCCCGCGATTTGTCCATTGAGGAATTTGATATTTGAATTGATTTGAGGACTCTCACTCATATTATTTTCGGGAAAGGCTTATCTATGTTGTTTCCAACCGTAAGAAATTTCGCGCCTCATTAACGTCACAAACAATTTGTTTTTTTAATTCATCCATGGAATTGAATTTTTTCTCAAACCTTAAAAACTTTTTAAATATAACTTCAATTTTAGTCCCGTATATATTTTCGGAAAAATCGAGGATATGGACTTCCACTAATGGTACTAAGGTCCCCTCACTTACAGTAGGCCTCATCCCTATATTCATTACAGCCGGCAAAATCTTATCCGATACTCTGGCCCAACAAACATAAACACCGTTCGGAGGGAGTAATTCTACTGAAATATGTAAGTTTGCTGTGGGAAACCCCAGTTTCCTTCCTAGTTTCTCACCTTCGATTACTTCCCCTAAAATGGAATAAGGCCGCCCGAGATAACGACTCACCGTAAATAGGTCACCCTCCTTCAAATATTTTCTAATGGCAGTACTGCTGACCACCTCGTTTTGAACATTAACAGATGGAACCTCATTAACATCAAATCCGAGTTCGACCCCTAACCTGCGAATCAATTCAATATTTCCTTTCCTCTGATGGCCAAATGCCCATTGGTGTCCCATGCTGATTGAATGCAGTTTTTGACAGGAATGGAATAATGTACGGATAAACTCCTCTGGTGGGGTCCGTGCAAATTGCGCCGTAAAATCAATCATCAAAAAATAATCGACCTCCAAGTCTTTGATAAGGTCAAGTTTATGATCGAGTGAAGTCAGTAACAATGGGCATTCTTGGGGTCTTAAGATTTTTGCGGGATGAGGGTGGAAAGTCAAAACAACACTTTTACCTAAGGACGTCTGAGCCCGTAATACAGACTCATGAATAACCGCTTGATGGCCAAGATGAACCCCATCAAAGTATCCGACGGCAAAGGAGAGTGGATATCGTATTTCCTTGAGCGAATCAATCTGGGTCAGGATTTTCATTCGGTTTTAAACTTTTATACGATAAACAGGAATTACGCGTTTTTCAAAATCTTGAATTGATAATTTGAGTAAGTCATCCAAGGCAATGGCGTCCTGCACCTTAAAATCGCCACTTTCTGTTCTCCTGAGCATACTCAAATGCGCTCCGCAGCCGAGTTTCTCGCCTATATCATGTGTGATTGTCCTGACATAAGTCCCTTTTGTCGCTTTCAAATCAAACCCAATACGGGGCAACTCAAAGGTGAGGAAGTTAAAGTCGTAAATATGAATAAGGCGGGGCTCCCTTTCAACCGTAATTCCTTTTCGTGCAAGCTTATAAAGGGGTTTACCGCCGATTTTCTTTGCTGACACCATAGGGGGCAATTGATATTGATCCCCTTTCATGGATAAGAAAATCTCCTTAACCTGTGTTTCATTGATATCACCTACCGTACGGGTCTCTAAAATCTCCCCCTCTGCATCATAACTGTCTGTCGTTACCCCCAGTGTCATTTCACCACTATACCGTTTGTCCCCGCACATTAAGGAGTTAGACAACTTTGTCCCTTTACCCACGACAATGACCAAAAGGCCTGTAGCCATCGGATCAAGAGTTCCACAATGACCGACCTTTTCCAGACGGAAAAAATTACGGATCTTCGCGACTACATCATGTGATGTCCATCCTTGCGGTTTATCTACCAATATTGCGCCATCTATCATTCGAGTATATTTCACAAAAACAAAAGAACTGCCAAGGAATATGAATGAATTTGACACATAAACACCTCTTTCCTATGCTCACCACTAATTATTCATACTCATGTCCACGCTCTCATTTGATATTTCATCTATTTCCAGCCACTTTCAGGTCGAAGGCAGGTTCACTCGCGCAGAGCTTTGCGGAAGCGGTCACATTAACGATACTTTTTTTGTTGAATTTAAACCTAAACGAAAAATAAAACGTTACGTCCTACAAAGGATCAACCATTTTGTATTCAAAGAACCCGAAGTAGTTGTTGAGAACATGGTCCTAGTCACCGAACATATCACAAAAAAACTTTCATTAATACCAGAGTCGGACTACAGGGAATGTATCAGGATGGTACCTACACAGGAGGGAAATTGGTTCTATCGGTCAGAGGACGGGAACTACTGGAGGTGTTTGCATTTTATTGAAAGAACATATAACAGGGATAATGCTGAAATTCCTGAAGATGCTTCTGAGGCCGGGCGTATTTTTGCACGGTTCCAAAACTTTTTATCAGACCTGAATGTCAATGATTTGAAGGAAACTATCCCTCACTTCCATCATACCCCGACTCGTTTTGCTAAATTCCAAGAGATAGTTAGCCTTGATACATTCAACCGTGCAAAGACATGCAGAAAAGAAATCGATTGGGTTCTGGGCAAAGAGCCCATGACAAAAATAATCACTTCTAAGTTAGCTGACGGTTCAATCCCCACTAGGGTTACCCATAATGATACAAAATTTAATAATGTCCTCTTCTGTGAAGATAGTGACAAGGCAATATGTGTCACAGACCTCGATACCGTGATGCCTGGAACAATATTATATGATTTTGGTGACCAAATCAGGACGACGACATCCCATGCTGCTGAAGACGAGAAAGACCTGAATAAAGTCGTGATAGATTTGGATATGTTTCAAGGCCTTACACGAGGTTATATTTCTGAAGCAATCACTTTCCTTAAAAAACAAGAGATCGATCTCCTGGTATTTTCCGGACAACTCATCACATTCCAAATTGGATTGCGATTCTTAACGGACTATCTTGAAGGTGATGTTTATTTTAAAACACACCGTGAATGCCAAAACCTAGATCGTGCACGGGCGCAATTTGCCCTTGTGATGTCGATGGAGAAAAATGAGGAAATCATGCAGTCCATTGTTAATAAAGCAGTATCGGAAATCTCTTTGAATCAGAAATGAAAGTCTATTTTACCCATCTATAATGAGAATTATTGGCATCGGCCTTGATCTGATTGAAACAGAACGTATTTCTTCTGCTTACCAAAAATTCGGTAAAAGATTTTTAAACCGGATTTATGGAGAACAAGAACTTACTTACTGCATGGGACATAAATTTTTCGAGCCATATCTGGCAGTGCGATTTGCGGCAAAGGAGGCTATTTCGAAGGCTTTTGCAACCGGTATCGGTGAAAAACTCGGATGGATAGATATGGAAATCCTACGAAAAGCTTCTGGACAACCTTATGTTGTTTACTCGGAAAAAGCCTTGGAACTCTGCAAATTGCTCGGGGTAAAAGAAACTTTGATCAGTTTGACACACGCAAAAGATTATGCAGTTGCACAGGCCATTCTGATTGGTGATTAACCTGTCAGTTGATGATTTTTTCCTTTAATTTATCTATGACCTCTTGGGGTGTTCGGAAACAGATTGAAATTAAAAATCTGACACTACACCCGATTAAAACATACCAAACCCATGAAATGGCTGGAAACCATTCCGGCATGAAAAAACCAAAGTTAATCTCGTGTCCGAAAAAGGGAAATTTCACCTTTCCAAATATTAAAACTGCAAACATTCCTAGAATCGTGGCTACGAAGTTTATCACATCAAGTCCCCTTGTTTTCGTTAAGACCGCAAGGAGAAAAACCCCCAAGATAGAACCATAACTGTATCCCAAGATACTTAATGCTAGGGGAATAATCGTCAACTTAGGATTGTGAATGACAAAGTAGGCGGCGACAGTCCCCACAATGATCATGAGTGCTCCAAAAACAGCAGTCGATATCCTGGCCGCCCTTACAGATTGTCTATCCGTTGCCTTGGGATTGATATAGGGTTGATACCAATCCTTTGTGAAACTTGTGGTAAGGGCATTAAGTGCCGCACTCGTTGATCCCATCATTGTCGGAAATACTCCTGCTATAATAAGTCCCCTGATGACAACGGGCATTTCATTCACAATAAAGAATCCCACACGAAAGTCTGAAGTCCCCTATGGTTTGATAAATATATAGGCGATGATGATACGTGCCAGGGTTGTCCCGATAACCAATTGGGCATAAAAATAACCCCTTGTTTTAAAGCCTTCTGCAGGTGTGCCTAAAAAGGTTGCGGCACTGGTCTCTCTGCTGCGATAATTGATGCCAATACCGCCCACCATGAAATCGACCTATTACCAAGGGCATAATCCTCCAGGGACTTCCCCTTACGTCCTACCCAAATGCCAATCCCTACTATACCGAAAAAAATAAACAAGGATCATTAATCCATCTATCACATCATTAATTTTCATTGAGTGATCTTTATTCTAATAACTTAGGATAATGATTTTGGGCGAATTCCTTACAATAATTCAGAATATCATCAGGGTCGTCCATTTGCATGACGTCGTCAGCAAGTTTTTGTGCTTCACTGAAATTAAATGAACGAATAGCCTGTTTAATAAATGGTACTTGGATTGAACCGGTACTGATCTCATCAATGCCCAATCCGATCAAAAGAGGTGTCAGATAAATCTCCCCCCCCATTTCCCCGCAAATCCCACACCATATCCCCTTCTTATGGGCTGCTTCTGTTGTGATTTTTATTAACTTAAGAATCGCAGGGTGTGTAGGTTCATAGAGGTATGCGATCCTTTCATTCACCCGGTCCACAGCAATTGAGTACTGAATCAAGTCATTTGTCCCAATACTGAAAAAATCAACCTCATCAGCAATTCGTTCTGCCGTTAATGCTGCGGAAGGGACTTCAATCATGGCTCCCACTTGTATATTTTCATCAAATGATTGTCCTTCCTGTCTGAGCTCCTGCATCGTTTCATCTAAGAGGGCATTTGCTTGTATGACTTCTTTGACTCCAGAAATCATGGGATACATGATTTTGACATTGCCTTCGTTACTCGCCCTGAGGATAGCCCTTAATTGTGTTTTAAATACATCTTTCCTCCCCAGACAAAAACGAATTGCACGCCAACCCAAAAATGGATTCATCTCTTGGGGAATCTGCAAGTGCGAAAGGAACTTATCCCCACCAATATCCAATGTACGGATAATAACTGAATGGGGTTTGATTGTACGGGCAACCTGGACATAAGCCTCAAATTGTTCATCCTCTGTCGGTAACTCGTCTCGGTTAATAAAGAAAAACTCTGTACGGTAAAGACCAATGCCCTCCGCCCCGTTTTCCACCACATGTCCCACATCATCGGGTAACTCAATATTGCCTGCCAGATGAATTCTTTTCCCATCAATGGTAATAGGCTCGACAAAGCGAACTTCATCCAGTTGATCTTCAATTGTTTGTTTCTTGGATTCAATCTGGCCGTATTCCCAAAGGGTGCTTTCTGACGGGTTTATGATTAATACCCCTTTATAACCATCAATAAGTATATATTGATCATTTTCAATAATCTCACTGATGTCGTGCAGTCCAACCACAGCCGGTATATTTAATGACCTAGCCATAATCGCCGTATGAGAAGTCCGGCTCCCGATATCTGTGGCAAAACCTTTGACATTATTCCTGTCCAATGTGGCGGTGTCTGAGGGGGAAAGATCGTATGCGACAATGATTCGAGGCTCTGTCAGGGCATTAAGATTCCTGTGCTCAAGACCTAATAAATTCCTTAATACACGCCGGGTAACATCTTCTATGTCTGAGACCCGCTCCCTAATGTAATCATCATCAATCTGTTGAAGCGATTTGATATACCTCTTTGCCACACGGCTATAACAATACTCAACACAGTACATGGTAGATTGCATGTCTTTAATCGCTTGTACAATGAGCGAACTATCCTCAACAACGAGTAAATGGGCATCAAAAATACTGGCATCTTTATCTCCAATCGAAGCGGCAATTTGTGATTGGATGGCTGTTATTTCTCCACGCGTCTTGATCAATGACTGCTCAAGTTTAGCGATTTCACCATCAATTTCTTCCGGTGTAATTGTCCTTCTCCTGACCCTTTGGGTATAACGTCCGAAAACGATTACTTTCCCGTGAACAATTCCAGGTGAGACACCTATTCCCTGAAAACGTTGCTCTGATTGTATTTGATTTTGCTCATCTGACATAGGGATGAATAGACTATTAGAGTCTTTTAATGTGACTCTCAATAGAAAAAATTGAGATTATCAAAAAAAATACGTTTATGATTAAATAAGGAAGTGAAAACGAGCTATTCTTCGCCAAATTTACGGAGTAAAAGAGACTCTAAATCACGAATTGCCTCATCTGCATCATTCCCACGGGCAGTCACACGAAGTTTCGAACCGTAACCAGCCGCCAACATCATCAGTCCCATAATACTTTTGCCATTTACCTGCTCACCATCTTTCTCCACCCAAACTTCACATTTATGGCTATTAGAAGTCTTTACAAACATGGCTGCCGGTCGTGCATGTAATCCCATACGGTTGAGAATGGTAAGTTCTTTTGTAATTTCATTATCTTGTTTTTCAACCGTCTTGGACATAATAGATTATTTACTTGAATTCATTCTTTCAATCAAGCGTTTATTAAAATCTTTTGCTGAATCCAAGCCGAATGACTTTAACTTTGAATCCAACGCCGCTACTTCAACCAATCTCGCTATGTCTCGTCCTGGGCGGACAGGTATTTCGACATGCCTGACTTTCTGTCCTAAAATTTCGTAATAGGATGTATCCAAACCTGTTCTATCCACGTTTTGAGCTTCATCCCACTCGATTAAAGTAACAACGAGTTCAACCTTTTTATCGATTGTAATACTCTGCACCCCAAAAACCGAGGCGACATTGATAATCCCTATCCCCCTAACCTCAATATGATTCCGTGTGATATCAGGCGAGGTAGCGATCAGGTCTTTTCTCTCCCTTAATCTAATATAGGTAACATCATCAGCTACAAAAGAATAGCCACGTTCAATCAGGGCTAAAACACATTCACTCTTTCCGATTCCACTTTTCCCCCTAATCAATACTCCTATCCCTGCAATATCGATCATACTGGCAAATTCACTGGTCTGGGGCGCAAAATGCTCTTCAAGCACCAATGTTGCCTTGTTAATCAATTGCATGGTCACCTGGGTCGACCTGAATAACGAAAAATTCTCTTCATTTGATAGTTTTATAATTTCCTTACTCGGCAGGAGATTACGGGCAAAAATGAGACATGGAATTTTACGATTAAATAAAGATCTGATTCTTTTGACTTGTTCACTCGCAGATAAAGATTTCAAGTAGGTGGACTCAGCACTACCGATAACTTGAATTCGTTTATCCGCAAAATAGCGGAAAAACCCTGCAAGAGCCAGGCCAGGGCGATTCACTGTAGCCTCTTTAATTCGCCGGAATAACCCGCCCTCTCCACTCACGAGCTCAATCCCCAGAGATTCCGCATAGCTACGGTAAAAATCATCAACAGTTATATATTCTACTTGCTTTGGCATAATCAGCAGATCATTTCTTTGTCGGAATAATCACAGCAAAATCCCCATCCTGTCTCCGATACACTATATTTACAATTTCCGTATCCGTATTAAAAAATACAAGGAATTGTTTTTCATTAATAGACATTTCTAAAATAGCTTCATTGAGAGAAAGAGGCCTGATCATGACCTTCTCGGAATGAATCTCCCGTGGTTTAATTAGTTCTTCTTCATCAGTGATCGGATGAAAATCAGCCCGATAAATGGGCATATTAATCTCAGTAGGCTCAAATTTACGGGGGCGATGACTTTTGAGCAATTTCGTCTTATGTTTCCTCATTTGTTGAAGGACTTTATTGATTGCCAAATCTATGGATGCGTACATGTCATCCGTCGTCTCATGGGCTTCAATGACGATATGGTTATTGCAGTTCAATACAAATTCGGCTTTTTGGCGGTGTTTTTCAATCGCTAGGATAACGTGGGCACTTTGAATACGAGGATAATTTGGGGATAAATGCTCTACCTTCTTTTGGGCATATTCTTTAAGTGCCGGAGTGATATCAACATGACGTCCTGTGACATGTATTACGAACGAATGGTCTTTTTGCATAATATTTATTCCTTTTCCTGAGTTAAAAAAATAAGAAAGTAGAAGCTATGTGAAGATGAAACTCGCATGGGAGTCAAACGATTATTGGAGCGGGTGAAGGGATTCGAACCCTCGACATCAACCTTGGCAAGGTTGCACTCTACCAACTGAGTTACACCCGCTTAACCTTTTTGAACAATGAGACTTTTTCGAAAAATCTGCAAGCTCTTTTTATTTTTACGACAAAATTATTACCAATAAGCCCGATTTCTATAGTTTAATTCCTTGAACCTCTTCTAAAACGCTGGGGTCACGGACATCCACCCACTGCCCTTGCATCTCGTAACCTAAAACATTCTGGCCATTGCTGATAAACGCCCGTATTGCATCAGGCAACTCATATTCACCGCGGGGTGATTTCTCGATACTCGCTGTGTGAATAAAAATTTGGGGGGTAAATAAATACACACCAGCGTTGTACCAAATCGGCTTTCCGTCTCCTAGTTTTCCAGCCGCCTCTAATTCCGCCAGTTGTTGGTCATTAGGCTTTTCAACCAGATCAGTCATTAAAAATTTATCGTTAAAAATCACGACGGCACCCTTTTTCACATCCTCTCCCTTTTTTACTGATATCAATGATTCTATTCTTTCGGTGCTATTTGCAAAGCCATCCAGCATTCCTGAATAATTTTCACGGGAAATCAATATATCCCCATAAGTCATAAGAAAATTATCATTCCCGACCCATTCCTTAGCGATTTCAGGCGCTTTACCTGTCCCATCCTGAATCATTTGCCTGCCGTATGAAATTGAAACGCCTATTCTCTCACCAGTTTGAAAATAATCCTCAATTACCTCGGCACAGTATCCGGTAATGATAAAGATATCTTTAATACCTGCATCCCTTAATCCTTCAATAATGTGAAGTAAGACAGGTTTTCCATTCACCTCAACCATCGGTTTAGGCAGGTCTTTAGTAAGCGCTCCCATCCTCGTGCCTTTTCCGGCAGCAAGAATAACAGCTTTGGTGGGGCGTAAATTCCTATCAACTGAGTATTGTTTATTCATCTATTTTAAAAGCTTTGTTTGTTGTTATCGGGGATTTAAACTATGTTTCCCATAATCAATCAACCTTTAAGTAAATAAACTATGCCAATCTATAATAATGTTATTGAAACTATCGGACATACTCCCCTTATCAGATTAAACCGTGTTACAGAAGGTTTAGAGGCTACAGTCGCAGTTAAAGCCGAATTCTTTAACCCTCTAGGAAGTGTCAAAGACCGTATCGGAGCTGCAATGATCGATGACGCTGAAAAGAAAGGTATCTTGACGAAGGATACACTTATTATCGAGCCCACTTCTGGTAATACAGGGATCGCCCTAGCCTTTGTTGCTGCTGCAAAAGGTTATAAAATTATCCTCACCATGCCTGAAACGATGTCCATAGAGCGCCGGATACTTTTGGCAATGCTGGGAGCCAAGCTTGTCCTCACTCCTGCCGCCGAAGGCATGAAAGGTGCCATTGCCAAAGCTGAAGCCCTCCACAAGGAAAATCCTAACTCTTGGATCCCTCAACAATTCAAAAATCCAGCAAACCCTGATATCCATCAGAAAACGACTGCAGAAGAAATCTGGAAAGATACCGACGGAAAGATCGACATTCTTGTTTCGGCAGTCGGTACTGGTGGTACTATTACCGGGATTTCTGAGGTTATTAAAGCTCGGAAACCAGAATTTAAAGCCATTGCTGTTGAACCCAAAGACTCTCCTGTTATTACCCAGACAAGGAATGGCGAACCCGTTAAACCCGGCCCTCACAAGATTCAAGGGACGGGAGCAGGCTTTGTTCCTGATAATCTACATATGGATATCATTGATGAAGTGATCACGGTAACGAATGACGATGCCTTTGCGATGGCCCGCCGTTTGGCTAAAGAAGAAGGTCTCTTGGTTGGTATTTCCACTGGAGCCAATGTCGTCGCGGCTATTGAGGTCGCAAAACGCCCTGAAAATAAAGGGAAATTGATTGTCACAATCGGTTGTTCCACCGGGGAAAGATACCTGTCAACAGCCTTAGCATCTGATGCACGCGCTGAAGTTGGTGGTTAATTCCTCAAAAATAGTATTTCAAGCGGCTCGGAAGAAATTCCTAGCCGCTTTTTTTATTCCCTTCTATCAACCTCGCAGGTAATCTTTATTATGAATTTTAATTTTTCTAATCTTATCCCGGGAAGTTTCTTAATTCTGATATATCTCATCTCTGTACTGGCCATCGCCCTTGTTCATCTCCTTTTTGCCCTTGGCGTACTCAAAGATGCGGATGAATTGCGCTTAAGAAATGCAGGCGTCTTTTTTGGCGGCCCATGGTTATGGTTCATCGCGACATTAATAGGAGGTGTCCTTGTGGCTACCGCCTACTGGATTATTCATCATTCCACTCTCAGGGCGAAGACTCCCCCATGGGAAAGAACGAATCCTGAAATTATTGAATAATACCCCACCCTCAAAATCACTCTAATCTGTTCCAATACTCTTAAATATGCAGTCAAACATCAAAAGAGTTTTTGGTGGCTAATATTTTTTATACTCAGACTCTCCGATTTTCTTACAACCGGCCAAATCTAATTTTCCGGTTGGTAATATGGGAATAACATCTACCTTTTTGATGACTTTAGGAATCCATAGATTGGGCAATCCCGCTTCTGATAAGGCTTTCTTAAGCTCATCCCTATTTATATCAACAGATGTTACAAGTACTAATGTCTCACCTTTAAACTCATCAGGAACACCCACAATCACTACTTTGACACCATCAAATTGGTCTATCTTTAAAGCTTCAACTATCTTACTTTCAATGGTCCCATGAGGCACCATTTCCCCGCCTATCTTGCTAAACCGAGATAAACGCCCTTCTATATACATGAATCCATCTTCATCAAAACGGGCGATATCCCCGGTCGAAAACCAGCCCTCTTGGAGCACTAAATCCGTTCGCTCAGGTTCCCCAAGATATTCTTTAAAAATATTGGGACCTTTTAATTTTAAAATGCCGGTGGATGTCAGGGGCATTTCCTCGAAGGTTTCAGGGTTAATAATCCGGGCCGTCTGTCCGGGTAATAAACGTCCTACTGACCCGAGACGATGTCCGACTTGATTAAGATTTTCCCCGAGCCCCATGACTGGGTCAGGCAAGTTTACATTACTGACTGGAGAAGTTTCCGTCAGCCCATAACCTTCAAGGATTTCAATGCCAAACTTTTCTTTAAACGAATGATACAATTCAAGGGGCATTTTTTCAGCTCCTGCAATCACAAACCTCAAAGATACAAAATCTCCAGTCTCCAGTTTGCGCATATAACTACGGATAAAAGTCGCCGTACTCAACATGACTGTGACTTTTTCTTTCCGAACAGCATCAGCAATCTTACGCGCTTCTAGGGGAGATGGAACAGTAACAACCTTACACCCCCTCAGAAACACATACCAGAGTGTGACATTCAGCCCAAAACTATGAAAAAGCGGTAAGGATCCTAAAATTGAATCAGAAGGCTGGATCAGTTCCACACTGTTAATCTGGCCTATATTTCCGAGCAAATTGCTGTGGGAGATCACTACCCCTTTGGGTTCCCCTGAGCTACCACTGGTAAAAAGTAGAATCGCTTCTTCATTCCCCCCCTGAGTTGATATTCCTTTTACCCATGCCAGTAGGCGGGCGGGCAAGATGAAACCCAAGAGAGAATTGATTAAAAGATGGCTTTTAGGAATGCCCTTAATCAACTTTCCAAAATCAATCGTATTCTCCGTCCATGGATAATCAGGGAACTTTCTCTGAACTATTTCAGCAGAAAGGATTGTTCGTATGTCTCCCCTTTTTAAACATGCCTTAGCAGATGGCATCCCAGCTGTAACATTTAAATTAACAGGGACTTTTCCCGCCAACACTACACCCAGATTCACAATACTCCCGCCTATACCCGGGGGTAAAATAATGCCAATCCTTTTATCAGGAATATTCTTCTTGAGGTAACTTGCCAATGTTAATGAAGCTGATAAGAGTGTGATGCGGTTCATCTCTTGTCGTTCAACTGTCCGATCAACAATAATACACTTAAAAGGGTTTCTCTTCAGGCAATTCATTGCCTCATAACCGATATTCCCTTTCAATTCTGGCCGTGAAGAAAAAGCCTCCTCCCCCAAATCCATAATTCTTTGCCTCACGACGACAGGATCAGCTTCTGTAGGCGAAATTGGTTCCCCAAAGGATACGGTCACAGTCCACGGGATTCTTACGGGCAGCTTAGAGAAAAAACGCCCGCCCCTGAATGAGAAAATCGAACCCCACACGGAATCGAGATGGACAGGGACTACAGGCACTCCCGCTCGTCTGGCGATGAGTTCAAACCCTCTTTTAAAACCCTGCATTTTCCCTGTGCGGGTTAATTCTCCTTCAGGAAAAATGCAGACTACTTCGCCCCCTTTGAGGCGTTCAGATGATACACGAATGGCCTCTTTTGCATGTTTTGATGAAATAGAAATTGTCTTAAACAGTCGGAGGAAAAATCCAAGTACAGGAATCTTAAAAAATGATTCATAGGAGATAAACCTGATTATCCGGGGACACCCGAGCTGGAGAATAAAGGCATCCACATAACTCACATGATTACATACCAATAATACTCCCCCGTTCTTCGGCACTTTATCTTCTCCCTGTACATGGACTTTATAAAAGAGGCTTAATACTGAAACAGTTATCACACGGGTTAAACTTTCAGGCAGCAACCTGAGGACAATGAGTGCCACAACTAATGTGGGGAATGTGAGAATAAGAAATTGGGTACCGGAAGAAAGCTTTAAAACATTCGACATGTAGAGGTAGACCCCCACAGAGAAGACGCCTCCCAGATTAGTCATCAAATTCGTGGCTGCTAAAATCCGGCCTCTTTCCACTTCGGGGGCATTATCCTGCAGGAATACATTCAACGGTACGATGAATAGCCCTGTAGATACACCCACCAAAAATAATACGCAGTTAAATATACTTGTAGTTACGGGTAAGAATCCCAACAAAAAAAGG